>Ga0066605_10000038_pt1 | contig 66918 bp, 50 predicted proteins | sample SaaInlLV_DNA_10m_FD_60385 | JGI IMG/M metagenome (GOLD analysis project Ga0066605, IMG submission 60385) | Marine microbial communities from expanding oxygen minimum zones in the Saanich Inlet - SI075_LV_DNA_10m | ecosystem: Environmental > Aquatic > Marine > Unclassified | place: British... | reverse complement strand
GTCCAATACCAACCCACCAAACGAAGTTCGTAATGTCCCAAGCCCAACCAACGGTTTTGTTGAGACCCCAAGTACCGATCCCCGTAGAGACGGTATAAATCATACACCCTATTCCCCAGCTAAAAGCTGCAAGTGCAATAGAAAATACTACCCACCATAGTTTGTTTGCTTTCCCTTCAACAGGTGCAACAACGTCCAAGGTCACATCATGATATGATTTTTCCCCTGTAACTAATGGTCTTCTGATAGGTGCTTCGTAATGAGACGCCATAATCCTTTTATATTATTTCTTATTATTTATGCTTCGTTTGTGTTTCTTACTTTTACTTGATAGACAACGTTTGGTTTTGTACCAACATGGTCTAATAAATGATAAGCACGCTCATCATCTTTAAGTTCGGTAATTACACTTTTCTTATTATTTATATCTCCAAACGCAATAGCACCTGAGTCACATGCAGACGAACAAGCGGTCTTGAACTCATCTGGATTGACTTCTCTTCCGTCGCGTTTCGCATCCAAAATTGTTTTCTGTGTCATTTGAATACACATCGAACATTTTTCCATTACCCCTCTAGAACGTACTGTCACATCTGGATTGATCACCATACGACCTAAATCGTTATTCATGTGGTAATCAAATTCGTCATTCTCATTATATAAGAACCAGTTGAATCGACGTACTTTATAAGGACAGTTGTTTGCGCAATAACGCGTTCCAACACATCTGTTATAAGCCATGTGGTTCTGACCTTGACGACCATGAGATGAGGCTGCTACTGGACAAACCGTTTCACATGGCGCATGGTTACAATGCTGACACATGATAGGCTGAAAAGCAACTTGTGGATTTTCAGATGGAATTTCCATCTCTCCAAAAGTACTTAATGAACTTCCTAAACCTTTTATATCGTCTTTGGTAGTGTTATCACCTTCAAAGGTTTCGTCTGAAGAATAATATCTATCGATACGTAGCCAGTGCATATCGCGACTTCTACGAATTTCTTCTTTTCCTACAACTGGAACGTTGTTTTCTGCATGACATGCAATCACACAAGCTCCACATCCTGTACAAGAATTTAAGTCAATTGACAGGTTGAAATGATGCCCAATCGAACGGTCAAATTCATCCCATAAATCTACATCTGGTGAGTCCACTGGTGTTTCTTCATGGTTCAATGACACCATGGTCATTGGGTTCCAATCCGCTGCAGATTCTGTATTAAATATCTCTAAAGTTGTTTCTTTGATGATATCGCCTCTACCCATTAGTGTATTGTGCAACTGAACACAAGCAAATTCATGCTTGCCATCCGTCAACTCTACAGTGGCAGTTTGAACAGAGTTAAAATCGTTGTATAAAGGATACGCATTGACACCCGTTTGCATTTCTGCTTTAAGACCTTCTGTACGACCATATCCAAAGGACATTCCTACCGTCCCTCTTGCTTGTCCTGGTTGAATAATGACAGGAACTTTTACAGAGACGCCATCTACAGTAACGTTTGCATATTTTCCGTTTAATCCACCATCAGCATCGTGACTGTTTTCGCTGAAAAAAGTACTGGTTTCCAAAAAGAACCCTAATTCCTTAGCATCAAATTCGGACATTGTTAAATAGTTATCCCAAGTCGTTCTAGTCAATGGATCTGGAAATTCTTGTAACCATGGGTTATTGGCCTGTTGACCATCTCCCATTCCTGTTTTAGGATAAAGCGTCAACTCCATTCCAGAACTAACGGTTGATGCAAGTGCATTGACTGCAGCTCCTAATCCTAAAATTGAAGATCCATCAAAAGCATCTGAAGTTTCAACCGTTGCAGAGGTTGATGAAACATACACACCATCGTGTAGGCTATCATTCCATGACGCTCCTTTTAATATATTACTTTTCCAATACGATTTTATAAAATCATGGTAAGAATCTGAAGTCCCCAACAATTCTAATAATAGGTCTTGAAATTGTTTGGTATCAAACAAAGGACGAATCGTTGGCTGCATGAGCCCGTAATGTCCTTTTTTAGTTTCTAAATCGCCCCACGATTCTAAATAATGAGAAGTGGCAGCAACATATTGTGACACGGAAGCTGTTTCATCATTTTTCATGCTGAACGCTACTGATAATTCTGTTTGTTTTAATCCTTCAATAAATGCATCTGCATTTGGAAGGGTGTATGCTGGGTTCACACCAGCCATGATTACAGCACCTACAGTGCCAGCATTCATATCTGTTACTAATTGAGCAACCGCTTTATCATTCCCTTGACGGGTTAAGATTGGATTGTTAGGGTCAAAGGCTTTACTGTTAAGTTTTTCGTTGATGGCCAACACAATGTTTTGTGCATTGACATCTTGAATCCCTGAAAGTACAACTGCATTTGAACCTGCTTTGAGCAATTCAGAAGCTGCGTTATTTACAGCTGTTTCTAAATGTGCTGGAAGATCCCCTCCAACAGCTGTTCCAAATAATTTTCCGTAAAGTTTCGCAAGTGCTACCTTTTGTTGTGATGGTTTGATTGCCACTCGTTTGTCAGCATTTGCTCCTGATAAACTCATGTTTGCTTCAAACTGAATATGACGGGACATTTTTCCGTTTTTAGGAACACGTCCTTGTGCATAAGCAGCATCAAAACCACCCCCTTGCCAGTCGCCTAAAAAGTCGGCGCCTATAGATACAATGGTTTGTGCTTTTGAAAAATCGTAGTTGGCCAATCCTCTTGAACCATATTTGTTTTGGAAAGCATCTGCCGCAGCCGATTCTGAAATCGCATCGTAAACGACGTGACTTACATTCCCATATTTTTGTTTAAAATCAGCTATCAATTTTGAAGTCGATGGACTTGCAAAGGTTTGTGTCAATAACACAATTGATTTATCTGACCCTTTTAATGCTTCTAATTTTTGAGCAACTTCTGCTGTCAACTCTCCCCAGCTCGTTTCTTGCCCCTCTTTTTGTGGGCCAACAACTCTTTGGTTATCATATAGATCTAATACAGAAGCTTGCACTCTAGCGTTGATGCCTCCGTTTGCTTTTGCGAGACTGTTAGACTCAACCTTAATAGGACGCCCTTCTCTTGTTTTAATTAAAACACTTGCAAAATCATATCCATTTGCAATGGCTGTTGCATAATAATTCGCAACACCCGGAATGATTTGTTCTGGCTGAACTACATAAGGAATCGATTTGATCACTGGTCCTTCACAAGCTGATAAAGATGCTGCAGCTGTGCTAAACCCTACATACTTTAAGAAATCACGACGCGTTGTGCTAGAAGATTCCAGGTTTTCTTTATCGCCTAAAAATTCATCTACTGGGATTTCTTGTGTAAATTCCTTTTGTTTAAGCGTCTCAACAGCGGAGCTATGACTCGGATTTAGCTCCTCAACACTTTTCCAGTATTTCTTATTTGATGACATATATCTAATGTTACTTGTTGATCGTTTTATTTAATTTCTAATAATGACATTTTCCACATTCCAAACCACCCATTTGGGCTGCAGTCAATTGCTCGACTCCGTATTTCTTGGTGAGCGCTTCGTGAATTTTATCATAATAGTCGTTATCCTGAACTTTTACATTTGTTTCTCTGTGGCAATTGATACACCATCCCATTGTTAATGGAGAGAACTGATACATAATTTCCATTTCTTCTACAGGTCCATGACATGTTTGACATTCCAATCCTGCCACCGTAACGTGTTGTGAGTGATTGAAATAAGCAAAATCAGGAAGATTATGAATACGCACCCATTTGACCGGCTTTGTGTTTCCTGTATATTTTTGTTCGGTATCGTCCCAACCTACAGCATCGTATAATTTTTTGATTTCTCCATCATAAAATTCTTTAGAGTATTCTTCGGTTGCTGTTTCTGGCGACACCTCATAGATTGATTTATGACAGTTCATACATACGTTCAGCGCTGGAATTCCAGAGTGCTTACTTACACGTGCAGAAGAATGACAGTATTTACAATCGATCCCATTGTCACCTGCGTGAATTTTATGAGAATAGTGTATCGGTTGAATTGGTTGGTATCCTTGGTCTACACCCACTTGCATAAAGTAGCCATACACAAAATAGGCACTTGACAACAAAAAGAAGATCGCTACGACCAACATTAAAAATTGGTTTTGAATAAACGCTTTCCAAAGTGATTTACGTTTTACGGCTTCTGCAATCTCCACATTATTAGCGGTCGCAAAACGACGTAATGTTTTATTGACTAAAAATAAGCCTAAAGCTAACAATCCAAAAAGAATGGCAAGGGCCGCCAAAACAAGTTCCTGAGAAACACCAGCTTCTGTTGCTCCTCCCTGAACTGTCGTTGCTACTGCTGCAACTGGAACCGCTTTATCTTGAGCTGTATAAGCTAAAATATCGGATAAATCCTGATCTGATAACTGAGGAAATGCGGTCATCGCAGATCCGTTGTATTCGGCATAAATTTTATTGGCATACGCATCGCCTGACTTAATCAAGGCCGAACTGTTGCGAATCCAGGCGTTGAGCCAAGTTCTGTCTAAACCTTCATCTTCACTGAGTCGTGTTTCAACATATCTAAGCGCAGGCCCCGTCATTTTCTTATCTAATTGATGGCAAGCAGCACAATTGGCGTTGAATAAAGATTTCCCTTTGGCAGGATCTCCGTCTTGTGCGAATAATGAAGTGAATGTAATTGAGAAAAATAAAAGCCCAGAAAATAGCATTTTCGAAAGCGTGTAAAAGTTAAATCCCTGTTTCATAGTATTGATAGAAGTCATTTCTAAGCTTTGGTACGATTTCATCATGCAAATAGCTAATATTCGTTTATAAAAATCTTTGGCAAAAGTAACATATAATGTCCATTTTTAAAATGTTCGATATGGGTAAATTTCTAATTTATAAACGTTCTAAATAAGTGTTTTTTTAAACATTTAATTATATTGGTTACATTTGTAAAAGCAATAGCATACTATGAATTTATTTAATTGGAAATTAATCGTTGTGAGTGTCTTATTTTCGGGCGAAGTTTTGGCTCAAGAGGGTGTGGTGAGCATTCAGAAGAGTTTAGAAATTGACCGCGTATTAGCCCTCAAAAAAGAACTGAATAAAGACCAAGGATTTATAAAAATACAAGTTTATAGTGGAAACCGTATTGGAGCCGAAGAAGCCTTAGTAAGTTTTAAAACAGATTTTCCTGAGGAAGTTGTAGAAATGAGATACGAAACTCCAAACTATAAAATTTGGGTGGGTAAGTTTAAAACACAATTACACGCAGACCGTGAACTGCGTGTTATAAAAAAGAAGTATCCAAATGCATTCCCTCTCAAGCCTAAAAAACCTTGAAAAGAGACATTCTGAATGCTATCTTCATTAAATAATTTACTCTCTGTTAATTTTAATAGAACAACAAAATACAGCCTATTGAGTAATTGAAATAAAAAAAACTGCATGTTCATTAAACACACAGTTTTTTACTTCCTGTATCTATAAATTAAATAGTTCTATTTAAGTGTCTTTTTAACTTCTACCTCACGGAATGCTTCAAGAATATCCCCTTCGCGGATGTCATTGTAGTTTTTCACTTGCATTCCACAGTCGTATCCTTTCGCAACTTCTTTAGCATCGTCTTTGAAACGTTTTAAAGAGCTTAGCTCACCTGTAAACACTACTACACCTTCTCTAATTAATCGAACCCCAGCGTTTCTATATATCTTGCCATTTGTGACCATACATCCTGCAATAGTTCCAATTTTAGAGATTTTAAAGGTTTCTCTAATTTCAGCCGTTCCAGTGATTTCTTCTTTAAATTCTGGCGACAACATGCCTTCCATCGCATCCTTAAGATCGTTAATCGCATCGTAGATTATAGAATACGTTCGGATGTCAATTTCTTCCTTATCTGCAATTTGTCTGGCGTTCCCCATTGGACGCACATTAAATCCGATAATAATCGCGTCAGATGCCGTTGCAAGTAACACGTCACTTTCTGTGATGGCACCTACTCCTTTATGGATGATATTCACCTGAATTTCTTCAGTAGATAATTTCTGGAATGAATCTGTCAAGGCTTCAACAGACCCGTCAACATCTCCTTTTAAGATAATGTTAAGCTCCTTAAAGTCTCCTAATGCAATTCGTCTTCCAATTTCATCTAACGTAATATGACGTTGTGTTCTAACCGATTGTTCGCGTTGGAGTTGTGTGCGTTTCGCTGCAATTTGCTTGGCTTCCCGCTCATCTTTAAATACGGTAAATTTATCCCCAGCTTGAGGTGCACCATCCAATCCAAGAATTGAAATAGGAGTTGAAGGACCTGCCTCAAGTACATCGTTTCCTCGCTCGTCATGCATCGCTCTTACTTTTCCACTATTTTTACCTGCTAAGACATAATCGCCAATTTTTAGGGTTCCAGCTTGAACTAAGATGGTAGAAACGTACCCACGACCTTTATCTAAAAAGGCTTCGACAACCGTTCCTAGAGCGGGTTTGTTTGGGTTTGCTTCCAGCTCTAATATTTCCGCTTCCAGTAATACTTTTTCAAGTAATTCTTTGACACCATCTCCTTTTAATGCAGAAACATCGTGCGATTGGATTTTCCCACCCCAGTCTTCAACTAATAAATTCATATTGGCCAAAGCTTCCTTAATTTTCTCAGGATTCGCCGCAGGTCTATCTATTTTATTTATTGCGAATATGATGGGTACGGCCGCTGCTTGTGCATGGGCAATGGCCTCTTTGGTTTGAGGCATGATATCATCATCTGCAGCAATTACAATAATTGCTATATCTGTTACCTGAGCCCCACGTGCACGCATCGCCGTAAAGGCTTCGTGACCTGGTGTATCTAAAAAGGCTATTTTTTGTCCTGATTCAAGGGTGACTCCGTAAGCTCCAATATGTTGGGTGATGCCTCCAGATTCTCCTGCAATTACATTTTCTTTACGAATGTAATCTAATAAAGATGTTTTACCGTGATCTACATGTCCCATGACTGTTACGATTGGAGCACGTGTTTCTAAATCTTCGGCTGTATCCTCTACAACTTCGATCGCTTCGTCTATATCTGCAGTTACAAATTCAACTGTATATCCAAATTCTTCAGCAACAATAGTCAGAGTTTCAGCATCTAAACGCTGATTCATAGTCACCATCATTCCAAGAGACATACATGCAGAAATAATTTGAGTCACCGAAACATCCATCATTGTAGCGACTTCACTTGCGGTTACAAATTCTGTAACTTTCAGGACTTTTTTTTCTAATTCTTGTTGTTCTTGATCTTTTTCAGTTTGTTGACGGTGCTGATCTCTTTTATCTTTTCTGTACTTAGCCCCTTTTTTGCCTTTATTTGATTTCCCTTGTAATTTTTCGAGGGTTTCTCTTACTTGCTTTTGTACTTCTTCGGCCGTTGGCTCTACTTTTGGAGCTTGAGTTCTTGCGGGTGGTCGATTTCTGAAGTTTCCTCTTGGTTGTGAAGGATTGCTTCCAACCTTACTGATTCTACGACGTTTTTTACGAGCATCGGCAGAATTGGCTCCAGCTGCAGGAGTTGCTGGCTTCGCTTTTTTAGGCTTATTAAATTGTGATAAATCTATGGTTTGTCCTGTAGATTTTGGACCTGAAAGCTTTTGATAATTGGTTGTTTCAACTTTTTGATCCTCTGGTGCAATGTCTTCCGTATCGGTCTCTGCTGAAGCTACCGAAGAAGTTGGCTCTGGTTTTGAAACCGATGTTTCTTTCTTCTCTTGAACCGGCAAAGGATCGGATGTTGCTTTTGGTGCAGTTTCTACTTTTGGAGTATCCTCTACTTTTGGTGTTGTTTTTTCTTTTGGAGCAGGCTCAACTTTTGAAGTTGACTCTACTTTAGGGGCAGCCTTTGGTGTGGCAACTGGCGCCACCTTTTCAGGCTCTTGTGGAGACACTTTCTTAGACCCGTCTAAATCGATCTTACCAACTTTTTTTGGACCTTGGAGTACCTGTTTTGCTTTAAAAACTGTTTTGGCGGCTTCAGCTTTTTGAAGTTTGATCTCTATTTCTTGTTCACGCTGAACTCTTAGGGCTTCTTTTTCTTTTTGCTTGGCTTCACCAACTTCTTTGGAGGCAACTTTTTTACTTGCATCCGTTTGAAACTCTCCTGCAAGAAGGTCGTAAACTTCGGAAGTGATTTTGGTTGTAGGGCGTTTTTCTATTTCAACATTTTTTGTTTCCAAAAAATCGACCGCTCGATCGAGAGAAATATTCAATTCCCTTAACACTTTATTTAATCTAATAATTTCAGCCATAAATTGCCTTTGATGTTTTTTTACAGTATTTGTTACGCGTAATAGTGTGGTAAACCGGTCTTACAGGGTACCAATATAATTAAAATTTTAATCTTCAAATTCTTCCTTTAAAATACGAACCACATCTTCGATGGTTTCTAACTCTAAATCTGTACGCTTTACAAGGTCGTCAATCTCTTGTTCTAGGATGCTTTTTGCGGTGTCTAAACCTGCTTTTGCAAATTCCGCGATAATCCATGCTTCGATTTCATCTGAGAATTCTGAAAGCTCTACATCTTCTTCTACACCTTCTCTAAATACATCTATTTCATATCCAGTCAAGCGGCCAGCTAAGCGGATGTTGTGCCCTCCTCTACCTATTGCTTTACTCACTTCTTCAGGCTTTAAAATCACCTCAGCACGTTTGGTTTCTTCATTAATTTTGATCGATGTCACTCTCGCAGGACTCAACGCTCTAGTGATATAGAGTTGTAAGTTGGTTGTGTAATTGATGACATCAATGTTTTCATTTCCAAGTTCACGAACAATTCCGTGAATTCTAGATCCTTTCATTCCAACACATGCGCCTACAGGATCAATACGGTCGTCATAAGAATCTACTGCTACTTTTGCTTTTTCGCCAGGTATTCTTACAACATTTTTAACGGATATTAGTCCATCAAAAACTTCAGGAATTTCTTGTTCAAATAGTTTTTCAAGAAAAACAGGTGCTGTTCTTGAAAGTACAATAGAAGGTTTGTTGCCTTTTAAATCTACACTTTCAATGATTCCTCGAACATTTTCACCTTTTCTGAAAAAATCTGAAGGAATTTGTTTGTCCTTAGGAAGAATCAATTCGTTGCCTTCATCATCTAATAAAATAACGGCACGATGACGAATGTGATGAACCTCAGCTGTATATATTTCACCTACTAAATCTTTAAAGTGCTTGTAGATATTTGTGTTGTCGTGCTCATGAATTTTAGAAATCAAATTCTGACGCAATGCTAAAATAGAACGACGTCCTAAATCAATCAACTTAACTTCTTCAGATACATCTTCGCCCACTTCAAAATCTGGCTCAATTTTTCGAGCATCTGTTAAAGAGATTTCTTGATTTTCTTCTTCGACCTCACCATCTGCCACTACAACTCTATTTCTCCATATTTCTAAATCTCCTTTATCTGGGTTGATGATGATATCAAAATTATCATCATCTCCAAACTTCTTTTTCAGTGTATTTCTAAACACATCTTCTAAGATTGACATCAAGGTAACTCTATCAATTAGCTTTTCATCTTTAAACTCTGAAAACGAATCAATTAATGCTAAATTTTCCATAATTTTAGTCTTGTATTAAAATAATATTTTCACTTTTGCTTCACTTATATCTGTGTACAGAAGGGTTGCTTTTTTCTGAACTGTGACCTTTCCTTTCCCGATTGGCTTTAGTTCTCTCGCTTTCCATTCAAGTACAATATCTTCTTTGTTGGCGGCAGTCAGAACGGCTTCAATTTTTTGATTTTCTGTAGCTCTCACTTCTAATGTTCTGCCGATATGTTTTTGAAATTGACGTGGATGTGTCAATGGAGTGGTTGCTCCAGACGATGATACTTCCAATGCAAAATCGTGTTCTTCCCTGTCAATATTGTGTTCGATGCTGCGACTGACAAACATACAGTCTTCAACAAGAACTCCCTTGTCGCCGTCTATAACGATTCTAATTTTATTACCTTCTAAGATTTCAAAATCAATCAAAAACAAATCTTGTCTTTGTGAAAGGCAATCCTCTAATAATTCTTTTACTATTTCTCTAAACATCTGGTATAAAAAGAGGGGACTTTATGTCCCCTCGCTTTTTCATTTATCGTTCTATGCGGCAAATATACAACATAAAAATTGAATTTAACAAGAGTTTATTCTTGTTTTAGTTGGCCCACTAGGGCTCGAACCTAGACTCTTTGGTACCAAAAACCAACGTGTTGCCAGTTACACCATGGGCCAATCTCATAATGAGGGTGCAAATTTATAATAAACTTTTGTTTGCACAAACATTTTTAAATTTATTTATTGTTGATTTTTTTGTTTATAATATAAACTAGTTTATATTTGTAATCACAAATCTTAAAACTATGAAACCACAAGAACAAATTCAACTTATTAATGACACCATTAATAAAACAAAAGAAAATTTAAAATCTGCAGCTCCCAACTTTATTTTCTGGGGCTCACTGATCGCTGTAATGAGTCTGATTCATTACGGATTTCCAGAATTCATACAGAAATCAACCTATTCTTCATTAATTTATTGGATTTCTGTCCCACTGATTGGAATGGTTCTGACAGTTATTTACAACATCAAAAAACGAAAAAAAACAGGCTATGAAACTCACATTGGACGTGCGCTTAAAATTATTTGGGGTGTTTTTAATTTGGCATGGATCCTATTAATCGTTATTTCCATCCTAAATAATCAAAATCCAGTGCACTCCATTTTGTTTTTACTAGGAATTACACTTCTAATAACAGGGCTATTAATTCGCTTCAAACCGATCTCTTTTGGAGGCATCGCTGTCATTGCTTGCAGCGTCCTACTGGTCTATAATCCAGAAGTAAATTCGCTCTTAGTAAATGGAATTGCTGCATTTTTTGGACTTTTCATACCAGGGCTGGCGCTCTTATACAACAAATCAAATGTTTAGTCCCCTTGATAAATTATTGGTAAACCCAACAAGGCTTATGATAGTGGCTGTTTTGACAAAAGCAGAAAACTGTGATTTTAATTATTTGAAACAAATCACAGAAACCACGCAAGGTAATCTGAGTGTTCAGCTGAAAAAATTAAAAGAAAGTGGCTATATCTCTATCCACAAAAGTTTTGAAAACAACTATCCAAAAACAACTTGCTCCATTACAAAAGCAGGCACTAAAGCGTTTAAGGACCATTTTTCGAATTTGAAAAACTATCAAAACTTAAAACTTTAAGGATGTATGAATTTATAAGAGATGTGCATTTGTACAACATTGCACCCTGCCTTCCTTTAGGGTTTTATCTCATAGTTATTTCGGGGAAAGGAAGTGTTTTACACAAAAAGATAGGCTCTATATATATGGCTCTTATTTTTTTCTCTTCAATTGTCTCCTTATTTTTAAAAGCCTATGTAGGCCCTACATTTCTAAATCATTTTGGATGGATTCACTTATTGAGTTTTCTCACCATTTGGACCGTTCCCCGAAGTTTAATTGCTGTAAAAAAAGGAAATATCAAACGACACAAAAGTTCTATGAAATTGCTGTATTGGATAGGACTGATACTCGCCGGTTTATTTACTTTAATGCCAGGAAGGTATCTACGTGAAGTGCTTTTCTGAAAAAGTATTTTATCCGTTTTACCTAAAAAATATTAAGGTTTACTTAAAAGTTTTTAACCCTTGGGTATTTATTATTAAATTCGCTTTAAACTACAAATTTACAGCATGGCGGATTTTAATTTTAAAAAATGGAACCTCATCTTAGGATGGCTTGCGTTTTTAATAGCATTCATAACTTACAGTCTCACGGTTGAACCCACAGTAAGTTTTTGGGATGCGGGTGAATACATCTTAACTTCTTCCAAGTTGCAAGTAGGACACCCCCCAGGAGCACCATTCTTTCAAATGATGGGAGCCTTCTTTTCAATTTTTGCCACTGATCCTACACAAATTGGACTGATGATTAATATGATGAGTGCCACCGCCAGTGCATTCACCATTTTATTCATGTTTTGGTCGATTGTATTACTAATAAAGCAAGTCACTAAGAATAATAATAAATCTTCAAAGGGGCAAAATATGGCTATTTTAGGGGCTGCATTTGTAGGGAGTTTAGCCTTTGCTTTTACAGACTCTTTTTGGTTCAACGCCGTTGAAACAGAAGTCTATGCGATGGCAACACTCATCATGGCTGTTTTATTTTATTTAGGACTGCGATGGGGGAATGACATGTCAACACCAAGAGGCAACAAATGGTTGGTTCTGATTTCTTTTGTGGTTGGCCTTTCTTTCGGCGTTCACTTCATGGGACTCTTAACCATTCCTGCTATTGGTCTTATTTATTACTTTAAGAATTATAAGAAAGTTACTGCACTAAATTTTATTCTAGCAAATTTGGCTGGTATTGCCGTGCTTTTGTTTGTGTTTAAACTCTTAGCACCCAACATCCTTAGGTACTTTAGTGCTTTAGAAATCTTTTTTGTTAACTCTGTTGGATTGCCATTTAATTCGGGCTCAATCATTGCGTTTATCCTATTGGTTGGATTCATTTTTTGGGGACTCAACTACACTCGAAAAAAAGGCTATATCCACCTCAACACAGGACTCCTATGCATCACATTTATAGTCATTGGGTTTTCATCGTGGTTGATGCTCCCTATTCGAGCGAATGCGAATGTTACGGTCAATGAAAACAACCCTTCAAGTGCCAGAGAACTCCTCGCCTATTACAATTTGGAGCAGTACCCAAAAACACATTTATTTTATGGCCCGCAGTTTACAAATCAATATGTGGGTTTGGACGAAAATCAGCCTTATATTGATGACAAACCAAAATATGAAAAAGATGAAGTCGCTAAAAAATATATCATTGTAAACGACTATAAAGACGGTTTGCAGAACTACAATTCAGAACACGCTTCTTTTTTACCAAGAATGTGGAGTGACGAGCATGCCGAAAATTATATGATGTATTCTGGGTTTTTAAAGTTCTCCGTCAAGTCCGAATATAAAATGCAAAACGAGTTACGCTCTTTGGTCAATAGCTTTAAGGATTCGGTTGCTAAAGGAGAGGTCGATTATGAAGGTTATCATAACTTCCTGAAAAAATATGGACGTTATATCGACATTGAAAAACCTTCATTACTTCAAAACATCCATTACCTTTTTGATTATCAAATTGGATATATGTATTGGCGTTATTTTATGTGGAATTTCACAGGACGTCAAGACGACGTTCAGGGCCGTCTTGACCTTCACGGCAATTGGATCAGCGGAATTAATACGGTAGACTCCTACCTTTTGGGCATTTCACAAGACAACCTTCCAAGTGATGTTTTAAATAATAAGGCTCGAAACACCTACTTCTTTTTACCTTTTTTATTAGGGCTTATCGGTCTGTTTTTTCTTTTTAACAGAGACAAAAAACTCTTTTGGACCATGCTAATATTTTTCTTATTCACCGGAATTGCCATACAAGTTTACACCAATGTACGGCCGTTTGAACCAAGAGAACGCGATTATTCGCTGGTAGGATCCTTTTATGTATTTGCACTTTGGATCGGATTTGGAGTTTTTTCGATTTATGAAAAACTAAGGGTTTATTCAAAAACAAGTTTATTAGCGCCTCTAGTAAGCTTGGTCTGTTTGGTTGCAGTTCCTGGAATTTTGATCAGTCAAAACTGGGACGACCACGACCGCTCAGGACGAGAAACGGCCCACGCTATGGCTGTACAATATCTAGAATCTTGTGATCCGAATGCCATTATTTTTACCATTGGGGACAACGACACCTTTCCTCTTTGGTATGCTCAAGAAATTGAAGGTATCCGCCGCGATGTACGTGTTGTTTGTACAAGTTTGCTAAATGTAGATTGGTACATTGATCAAATGAAACGAAAGGCGTATGATAGCGACCCTATTCCGTCCAGTTTGACTCACAATCAATACAAATGGGGGACACGAGATTATATTATCAAAGAGGTTGTGACTGAAGACACTTTGGGTATTGATCAGTTTTTAGGATTTATCACAAATGACGATCCACGTACAAAATATAAAAACATCCTAGACCAACAAGGCTATGATACCAGTGGACAACGCAGACAAGATTTGAACGCTAATTTCTTCCCAACTGAACATGTGAGAATCTCAGTGGATAAAGAATCCGTTCTAAGAAATGGAATTGTGAAAGCTAAAGATTCCGCTTCCATTGTTCCTTATATTGACATTAAAATCAAAAATTCTGCAATTTATAAAAATCGATTATTGATGTTGGATATTATAGCCAACAATAATTGGGAGCGTCCTATCTATTTTAGTGGTGGTGCTTTTGGTGACGATGATTATATTTGGATGAAAGACTATCTACAACTCGACGGGTTGGTTTATAAGTTAGTCCCTATAAAAACTCCTGTAGCAGAAAACAATCCTTTTGATATGGGGCGGATTGATACGGATAAAATGTACGACATGGTGACGAATTGGGATTGGGGAAACAACGGCGACCCAACAATGTACCATGATATAGAAACTCGAAAAAACAGCTTGACCTATCGCGGAAACTTAGCGCGACTGATTGAAGCTTTAATTCAAGAAGGGGAGTTGGAAAAAGCAGAGGAGATTGCAGATTTAGCGATGGCAAAAATGCCCGTAGATCTCTTTGGATTTTATACATTGTTAGATCCTTATATTGGTGCTTATTATGAACTAAAAGCATCCGAAAAGGCTCGAAAATTATACTTAGATGTGTCTCAGAAATATCAAGAAAGCTTGACGTATTACAGCTCTTTGTCAGAATACAACCAGTCCCAATACATTCAAACAATTTATACTGATATAGAACGCTATAGAAGCTTGGTAGATATAACAACACTCTATGAAACCGAGACGTTTATAAAGGCGGAAATGGAAAAATTTAACAGCTATCTTAGATTGTTTACCGGCGAATTAGAAGAAGAACCGACTCAGATAGAAGAGGATGTGTTGAACGGTCTTTAGGGAGTGAATGAGAAATTATAAAATTTACACGTACTCTTGAATCCTTCCGATAATTGTATTGGCATCGAGCTCACCACTCTGACGCCATTTCATATCGCCTGATTTATATATAATTAAGGTTGGTAAACCTTTGATACGAAGTGCTTCTGCAAGGTCTTGGTTTTTTTCAACGTCAATTTTTATGACTCGAGCTTTATCTCCCATCGCAGCAGCAACATCTCTAAGAACATCGTGCATTGCTTCAGATTCGTCACTCCATTCTGTGAAGAACTCGAACAATACTGGGATTTCAACATCAATTAACTCTCCAAATTTTGACATATCATGGTGTTTTATGTATCAAACTTCAATGATAATGATACTTATTCATACCCACATCTTGTATAAATATAGGTATAATTTTGGGGTAAATATAACATTTTCTAGGATTTAAGTGTTATTTGTCCGTTTTTTTAGCGTTATAACGGAAATTTCAGGCCAAATCCCAACCCGTCCTGGGAAGGCTAAAAAGCCAAATCCACGGTTCACATTTATGTACTGACCGGCCTTTTGGTAGATGCCTGCCCAGTATTTATAGCGCCATTTAATAGGACTCCATTTTAGGATCCCCGGAATCTCAATTCCAAACTGCATCCCATGAGTGTGACCACTTAAAGTCAAATGGTAATGCTTGGGATCTTTAATAACTTCGTATTGCCAATGTGAAGGGTCATGACTTAAAAGAATTTTAAAATCGTTTGGCTCCACTTTAGATGAAGCTAAGGATAAATCGCCTTTTTGCTTAAATCCTTTCCCCCAATTTTCAACTCCTATAATTGCCAAACGCTCGCCATCTTTTTCAATAAATCGACTTTCATTCCTTAACAAATCAAAACCCATATCTTTTTGGATGTCAAGCAATTCTTGGAAGTTTTCAGATTTGGCTTCATCGGAAGGCCAACGCATATAATCGCCATAATCGTGATTTCCTAAAATTGAGAAAACACCGTCTTTTGCTTTTAGTTTTGAGAAAGTTGACTTCCATGGGCGCATTTCTTTGGACTGGCTGTTTACCATATCACCCGTAAACATAATCACATCGGAAAGTTGTTCATTGACAAGATTGACCGCATATTCGATTTTATCTTTATTATCAAAACTTCCACTATGAATATCACTTATTTGAGTGATTTGATAGCCGTCAAAGCCCGCTGGTAAATCTTCAAATTCTAATGTGTATTTTAAAACTTTAAAGTTATATTTTCCTTTTGTAATTCCATAAAGTATAGAAAGAAAAGGAATGGCTGCAATGCCGAGGGCAAGTTGCCCGATGAATTTTCGTCGAGATCGAAAAAGAGCCGAACTTTCATCTGATTTCGATACGAAATAATTAACTCCTGCTTCAAATACACGAAATACATCTTCGCCAAACATAAAAACCAAAAGCACTAATTTGGGAACATAAACCAATACAAATAACGCAAAAGATAAATAAAATCCAGAATTAACCCCTGAACCTCGGTCAAACGTCACTCCCTGATAAACAATATTTCCAAGTACAATCAGAGAAACAATCACATATCCGTAAGTAATCCATGGATTTCTAACCACACTTCTAAAACTTTGAAGGGCATAAAAATCCAATGCTAAAACAAGTAAAATAAAAATTATTAATCGAATCATATTTAGTAAGAGTCAGCAGCAAAAGTAAAACAAAAGCGTATGATATTTGAGTTAATATTTTAATTTAACGATCCTTTTAGATATGAAAATTTTTAGTATATTTCTAAATCAAATTATGAGCTATAAATTTTACTGTTTTTTAACCCTTTTAAGTGTCTTTAATTGCACAAATTCTTCTAGAGATTCACAGAAAGAGCCTTTAAATCTCTTATCTTTTGTAAATCCATTTATCGGAACTGGGGGGCATGGGCATACATTTCCAGGCGCAACACGCCCTTTTGGGATGATGCAATTGAGCCCAGATACACGATTGGAGGGTTGGGATGGGTGCTCTGGCTATCATTACAGTGACTCTTATATTTATGGGTTTTCTCACACCCATCTAAGTGGTACTGGCGTTTCCGATTATGGCGATATTTTGTTAATGCCTTCCAATAAAGTGATTTTTAATAATGGAAGCGACGGCAAGGAAGGGTATAAAGCTCACTTTTCTCACGAGAATGAAATTGCAGAACCGGGGTTTTACAAAGTTGCTTTAGACCGTATTAATGTTGATGTAGAACTTACCGTTTCCAAACGGAGTGGCATGCATAAATATCAATATGCATCCTCAGAAAATCAATTTTTGATTCTAGATTTAGCACATCGGGACCTATTGCTAGATCATAAAATTCATCAAATTGATGCTTATTCTTTGAGCGGGTATCGACATTCCAAAGCTTGGGCTGAAAACCAGCAACTCTATTACTATATACAGTTTTCGCACCCTATAAAAACAATTTCCTACGAACTATCGGACAAAGCTATTGGTGCAAAAAATTACAAATTTGAAAGTAAAAAAGCTGCTATTGAATTTGATAACCCAACAAATACCCCTGTCCTTGTAAAAATTGGTATTAGTGCAGTAAATGAAACTGGTGCCAAACAAAACTTAAACGAAGAAATTTCGGATTTCGATTTTGAAAAACTTAAAAACGAGGCGCAAAATGAATGGAATTCTAAACTCAATAAAATCTCCGTAACCTCTAAAAACAGCGACTACAAAACAAATTTTTATACATCGCTTTACCACACCATGATTGCCCCAAACCTGTATCAAGATGTGGATGGCCGCTATCGTGGGATGGACCAAAAAATTCATCAATCAAAAGCATTTGAATACCATACCGTCTTTTCGTTATGGGATACCTACAGAGCAACACACCCCTTATATACTCTCATTGAAATTGACAAAACAAATGATTTCATAAATACCTTTTTAGCTAAATTTGATGAAGGCGGCATCTTGCCAATTTGGGATTTATCTGCTAATTACACTGGATGTATGATTGGTTACCATGCTGTTTCTGTGATCGCTGATGCGTTTATGAAAGGCATTAGAGATTACGACGCTCACAAGGCATTAAAAGCAATGCAACACAGTGCGCAACAGAACAAACTAGGACTGGCAGATTATAAATCGCTCGGATATATTTCTATGGAAAACGAAAGTGAATCTGTGTCAAAGACCTTAGAATATGCCTATGACGATTGGGCATTAGCACAAATGGCAAATGAACTCGGTATTTCAGAAGTTTATAAAACCTACATTCAACGTGCTCAAAATTATAAGAACGTATTTGACCCTCATACACAATTTATGAGAGGGCGCTTTAGAAACACTTGGTTTAAACCTTTTAACCCTTATGAAGTAAATTTTAATTATACCGAAGCCAATGCTTGGCAATACAGTAACTATGTGCCTCATGACTTGAGTGGCTACATCAATTTAATCGGATCCAAAGCTCAATTTGAAACAAACTTAGACACTTTGTTTTCAGCAAAGCTTGAAACCACAGGAAGAGAGCAAGTTGACATCACTGGCTTAATTGGACAATATGCTCACGGAAATGAGCCAAGTCATCACATGGCTTATCTATATAATTTTGTCAATAAGCCCTATAAAACTCAAGAGAAGGTTCATGAAATTTTAACGACCCTATACAGCAATTCTCCTGATGGAATTTCGGGAAATGAAGACTGTGGACAAATGAGTGCTTGGTATGTGTTTAGTTCCTTAGGGTTCTATCCTGTGACTCCTGCTTCCAACACCTATATCATTGGAAAACCCCTATTTAAATCCGCAAGCATTCATCTCGAAAATCAAAACACATTTTCTATAAGGGCCAACAACTTGAGTGATTCTAACCGCTATGTTGCGTCTGTAAAATTAAATGGAACTCCGCTTGAACGCTCATTTATTTACCATTCAGAAATCATAAATGGGGGAGATTTAGAGTTTTTTATGACAGATAAACCCTCTCAATGGGGTACTAAAAAAGGGGCAGAACCCAGTACATCCATCGACGATTTTTTGATTGTACCAGCTCCTTTTATAGCAAAGGGAGACATTGCTTTTAAAATAAAAACTACGGTAAGTCTTGGGAATGTGGACCCAAAAGCCACAATCTATTTCAAGATTGATGATTCCAATTATCAAACGTACAAACAACCTCTAGAGATCACGGAAGCATCAACCCTGCATGTTTATGCCCAAAAAGATACGGTCAAAAGCAGTGTTATTAGTACCAATTTCTTTAAAATTGATCCCACTCTTAGTATAAAACTCGAAACTAATTTTGCCAATCAATACAATGCAGGTGGAAATGACGCCCTGATAGATGGTATTTTAGGAACTTCTGATTTTAGAACAGGAACATGGCAGGGTTATTTTAATGAAGATTTAGTTGCAATTGTTGACTTAGGACGTCAAAAATCAATAAATTTGGTACAAATTAATTTTTTAAAAGATCAACGCTCCTGGATTTTTCATCCTACGAAAGTGGTTTGTTATGGTTCCAAAGATGGTGTTGAATTTAAGCGCATTGATTCCATCCAACTAGACTCACCGAAACCAAGCGATGAAGTTGAAATTAAAACAATTGAATTTAAAACAAACAACCAATACCGATATATTAAAATAATTGGAAAAACAAAGGGTGATTTACCTAGTTGGCATTTAGGATTTCAACATGATGGTAAAAGCTGGCTTTTTGCAGATGAGATCACAATTAACTAACCACACATAAAATGAGTACAAAAAACAACAATTCAGCATTAACAACATTAGTCACCGTCTTCTTTTTCTGGGGGTTTATAGCAGCTTCTAACGGAGTCTTTATCCCTTTTTGTAAAACCTATTTCAGTATTGATCAATTTCAATCGCAGCTAGTAGATTTTGCATTCTATGGCGCATATTACTTAGGGGCCCTCATATTATTTATCATTTCGAGTGCTGTAAAAAAAGACATTCTCAATAACTGGGGCTACAAAAATGGCATCGTCTATGGTCTCTTAATTTCTGCACTTGGTGCCTTGTTAATGTATCCCTTTGTAGATGGATCGCAACAAGGAGATACTTCTGTGTTTTATTTGGTATTATTAGCTCTGTTTATTGTAGGTCTTGGGTTTTCACTTCAACAAACGGCAGCGAACCCATTTGCAATTGCGCTCGGCGATCCAGAAACAGGCTCGCATCGATTGAACCTTGCTGGAGGTGTCAACTCTTTTGGGACGACCATTGGACCCATCGTTATAGCATTTATCATTTTTGGATCCACCCCATTATCTGGAGATGAGCTGAACCAAATGATTCTAAATAACGAGATAAAACTAACAACTGTTCAGATGCTTTACATAGGCGTTGGTGCCTTGTTTTTAGCTGCCGCCGCCCTATTCCATTTTTCTAAAAAATTGCCAAACACAAAAACAAATGAAGTGTTTGAACCTGCCAACAAAGCAAAAAACATGTTGATTGCATTAACAGTTGTAATTTTTGCTTGTTTTGGATTGATTTTTAACACCTATACTGGAGGAGAAGTTACAACGGAAGCCCTCGAAAACAAACGTCTTTATTTACTTTTAATTGCATTATTTGCAGTTGTTATAAGTGTATTTTTCGCCAATACTCGTGCCTCAAAATCACCAGAAGGTTGGGGTGCTATGAAATACCCACAATTGATTTTAGGAATGCTCGCCATCTTCACCTATGTAGGAGTCGAAGTAACCATTCAATCTAATTTAGGAGAACTCTTAAAGTTTGTTGCAGACAAAATTAATAACCTTAATCCATTAGGCTTGAAAGTCATGAACGATGCTGAAATTGCTCCCTTCATCTCCTTATATTGGGGCGGTATGATGATTGGACGCTGGGTAGGTGCTATCTCTGTGTTTAACCCGAGTAAAGGACTTAAAAAATGGTTGCTCATCCTAGTGCCTTATGTCGCGTTTGGGGTAATTCTACTGGTTAACTTTGGCAGCTATTCATTAAATGAAATTTTATTATTTAGTATATGTGTTGCCATCCAAATTGGAGGCTTTTTTATCGCAAAAGACAACCCGATTACTACCTTAAAAATCTTTAGTACTTTAGGCGTTATTGGAGTACTCATCGGAATTTTTGCTTCGGGGCAACTCGCCTTGTATGCATTGCTTTCAGGAGGCTTGTTTTGTTCTATCATGTGGCCATGTATTTTCTCATTAAGTATTTCTGGATTGGGAAAATATACCTCACAAGGGTCTGCTTTTTTAATCATGATGATTTTGGGTGGAGCTATTATTCCACCATTACAAGGAAAACTAGCAGATATTTTTAGTATTCAATCTTCGTATTGGATTGCTGTTGCCTGTTTTGTTTACCTATTATTTTATGCGTTCAAAACAAAAAGTGTCTTGAAAAAACAAGGAGTTTCGTTGAATGAATAAAATGAAAAGAAGAAAATTTTTAAAAAACGCGTCTCTTTCAGGGGTAGGATTAGCACTTGGAAGTCATTTAACCAGCTGTGCTGAAACCTCATCTTCTGAAGTTGTTGGCACTTTGGAAATGGCTTCACTTCCACTCGTCATTGCCACTTGGGATGTAAAAAATGCCACTGCAAAAGCGTGGGAGATTTTACAAAATGGAGGTTCAGCCCTTGACGCCGTTGAGCATGGCTGTCGAGTCGAGGAAGCCAATGAAAAAGGGCAGTCTGTTGGTAAAGGAGGACTCCCCGACCGAGACGGAAATGTAACTCTCGATGCCTGTATCATGAACCAAAATGGTGACTGTGGGGCGGTTGTATTTTTACAAAACATCACTCATGCTGTTTCCGTCGCTCGAAAAGTGATGGAGGACACCCCACACGTCATGCTCGCAGGAAGTGGTGCTGAAAAATTTGCACTTCAAAAGGGATTCAAAAAAGAAAATTTACTCACTGAAGGTTCCAAAAAAAGTTGGGAAGCTTGGAAAGTTAAAAGTGAATACAGTCCCATTATTAATATAGAAAATCACGACACCATTGGAATGTTGGCGATCGATAAAGATGGAAACCTTTCGGGTGCTTGCACTACAAGTGGATTGGCGTATAAACTAAACGGACGGGTTGGCGATTCTCCTATTATTGGATCAGGACTGTTTGTTGATAATGAAATTGGAGCCGCCGTCGCCACAGGGTTGGGCGAAGAAGTCGTAAAAACCGTCGGAAGTTTTTTAGTCGTAGAATTAATGCGACAAGGAAAATCACCTCAAGAAGCATGTGAAATTGCTATTCGACGAATCGTTGATAAACCCAATAGCAATTACAAAAATTTTCAAGTTGGGTATATAGCCATTAATAAAAAAGGACAAACAGGCTCATTTTCAATCCACCAATGGTTTAGTATGACCAAGTTCCAACAAGGAAAAAACGAAACAATACAATCAGAATATTTTAATAAAGACGCTTAAAACAACTTCGATGGCCGAACAAAAACGCTTATTTCTTCTCGATGCTTATGCTCTCATTTTTAGAGGTTATTATGCGTTTATCAAAAACCCTCGAATCAACTCTAAAGGGCTAGATACTTCTGCCATTCTTGGGTTTACCAACTCATTATTAGATGTTATAAAAAGAGAACGTCCCGATCATTTGGCCGTTTGTTTTGACAAAGGCGGCAGTAAAGACCGTGTTGAAATTTTTAAAGAATATAAAGCCAACAGGGATGCAACCCCCGAAGGAATTAAAGTAGCCATTCCTTATATCTATGAAATTTTGGAGGCGATGCATATTCCTATAATTGTCAAAGAAGGATTTGAGGCAGATGATATTATTGGAACCCTAGCTAAAAAAGCCGAAAAAGAAGGCTATAAAACCTTTATGGTCACCCCCGATAAAGATTTTGCACAACTGGTCAGTGAGAATATTTTTATGTACCGCCCTGTGTTTGGAGGCGGCTATGAAACTTGGGGTGTCGAAGAAATTAAAGCAAAATTTGAGATTGAAGACCCACTTCAAGTGATTGACTTTTTAGGGATGAAAGGCGATGCTTCTGATAACATTCCCGGGCTTCCTGGCGTGGGCGATAAAACTGCCAAAAAACTACTTGCACAATATGGCAGCATGGAAAATTTATTGGCAAACACCCATGAACTCAAAGGGAAAATGAAAGAAAAGATTGAAGCCAACGCCGAGCTTGGACTCCTTTCAAAAAAACTGGCCACTATTCTGTTGGATGTTCCTGTAGAATTTGATGCCAAAAGTTTTGAACTCTCTGCCCCCGATACCGAAAAAGTGAATGTCCTTTTTCAAGACTTGGAGTTCAGGAGATTGATCGATAATTTTAATAAAACATTTGCTGTAAATCCCCCTGAAAGCACCCCTTCAGCGACAGAGGATTCTGCTCCAAAACCCGCTGCGAGTCCAACAACCGAAGCAGGAGCTGGACAATTTTCGTTGTTTGGAGGAGATGAACCTTCAGCGGCTGTGGCGACACAAAACTACGGAAGAGAAACCGCGAATTCGGTTCCCCACTTTTACCAAAGTGTTTCAGGTGATTTAGGGTTAAAACTCTTAATTAAGCAGTTAATGAACCAAACTTCGGTCTGTTTTGATACCGAAACTACAGGACTCAATCCGTTGAAAGCAGAACTTGTTGGTATAGCTTTTTCTTGGGAAGCACATAAAGGATTTTACATTCCGTTTCCAGAATCTTTTGAGGAAGCCCAAAAATTAATCGAATTATTTAGACCCTTTTTTGAAGCCACTCATATTGAGAAAATTGGGCAAAATTTGAAGTATGACTTAAAAGTATTGCATAAATATAATATCGAGGTCAAAGGAACTTTGTTTGATACCATGATTGCGCATTATTTAATCAACCCTGATATGCGTCACAATATGGAGGTGTTGGCAGAAACTTACTTGAATTACAGTCCAATTTCTATTACAGAACTTATTGGAAAAAAAGGAAAGAATCAACTTTCAATGCGCGATGTGTCCCTTGAAAAACTCACCGAATATGCGGTGGAAGATGCAGACATTACCTATCAATTGGCAAGTCATTTCAAAAAAGAATTGACCGATGCCGATACTTTAAAATTATTTAATGAGATAGAAATCCCATTGGTGAAGGTTTTAGCCTCGATGGAATTAGAAGGGATCAAACTCGATACAGAATTTTTAAACTCACTTTCGGAAGACTTAAACAATGATATTGAGAGACTCCAAACAGAAATATTTGAAGCTGCTGGAGAGACCTTTAATATTGCCTCGCCCAAACAATTGGGGGTGATTTTGTTTGAAAAAATGAAGTTGGTCGATAAACCAAAGAAAACAAAAACAGGTCAGTACAGTACGGCAGAAGATGTGTTGTCTTATTTGGCAAAAGACCATGACATCATTCAAAAAGTATTGGATTACAGAGGACTTGCCAAACTGAAAAGCACCTATGTAGATGCACTGCCCGAACAAGTGTTAGAGAGTACTGGACATATCCATACCGAGTACATGCAAACGGTGGCTGCCACAGGGCGTTTGAGTAGTAACAACCCCAACCTTCAAAACATTCCGATCCGAACCGAACGCGGGCGTCAAGTGCGAAAAGCATTTGTTCCACGAAATGAGGAGTACATCCTTTTGGCGGCGGATTATTCTCAAATTGAATTGCGGGTTATTGCAGCCATGAGCGAAGAAGAAACCATGATTGAGGCCTTTAAAAACGGTGAAGACATTCATGCCTCGACTGCGGCAAAAGTATTTAATGTGCCGTTGGAAGAAGTGACGAGAGAACAGCGTGGAAATGCCAAAACAGTCAACTTTGGAATTATTTATGGGGTGTCCGCTTTTGGTCTGAGCAACCAAACCGATTTAAGCCGAACCGAGGCCAAAGAGCTGATTGAAACCTATTATGAAACCTATCCAAAACTTCGGAAATATATGAGTTCACAGGTTGATTTTGCAAGAGATCATGGCTATGTGACAACGGTTTCTAACCGCCGTCGTTACCTCAAAGACATCAACTCTCGAAATGCGATTGTCAGAGGAGCTGCGGAACGCAATGCGGTGAATGCTCCCATCCAAGGAAGCGCCGCAGATATCATTAAAATTGCAATGATTAACATCCATAACAAGCTGGAAGACGGTGGCTTTAAAACCAAAATGCTTCTTCAGGTGCATGATGAACTGGTTTTTGATGTTTACAAGCCTGAGTTGGAAACCATGAAAACCTTAATCAAAGAAGAAATGGAGAACGCCTATTCATTAAGTGTTCCTTTGGATGTGGAAATGGATAAGGGTGTCAATTGGCTCGAAGCGCATTAAGTTGAAACGGTAAAGTTTTTATCTTTTTGGAACTTAATACTTTTTTTTTATAAGTTTATCAGTGATTTAAATCCCCAGATCTGAATCTTCAATACCCAACTCAACCAGTTGTAAGCAATTATTTTATTTGAATTTTAGAAACACTTGGGGAACTAGAGTGGTTCAATACACCCCAATTTGGGATGTATTGAACCACTCCAAACAAAAATATAAAGGAAATAAACACCACTAGTGGTTTATATACATTAGTTGTAGGTAATTTAAAATAAAAACTATGAATAAAATTAAGACATTAATTTGCTTATTGTTTATAAGCACAAGTTTATTCGCCCAAGAAGTTCAAATCCCGAATGATTTAAAACTCGAAAATGCTGAAGACTACAAGAAAACTGAACAATTAGTTCTGAATTCCACTGAATGGTTATTAAAAACACCTATTTCGGAAAATTCAAGTAAGCGAAAAGAAGTCAATGCTTTTTTAATGAAATGGATGAGCGGAAGTCCAACTGTTTCAATAGAATTGGTTTCTGGAATTGTGCCTTTAGATTGTGCGGATTGCTTAATGTCATTTATGAGTGGATGGACTAAGTATAGTCTTGAAAATGACTACTCGAAAAATAAAGTGGAATGTGCTGTTGCTGGAGCTGAAAATGCGATTAAATTTTATAAACAAAACAAATCGGAGCTCGGAAAGAATTCGGATATGGAAAAACTTATAAAACAGCAGAAAAAAGGGAAACTGAAAAAAATATATTGAATCAAAATTCTAAAAAAAAAACCTACAACAATGGCTATAAGTAATTGCTTGTTCTCGCCTACTTCTGAAAATCCGCAGGAATTTCCAACTTGGTGCGTACTCGCAAAGTTAATCGCAAAACCACGCAACTACTCATAGCCGAGACCGTTGTGCTTCATTATCAGAACGCTAAAAAAGGAAAAAGAAGAAAAATGAACTTTGAAAAATTAGAAATTAAAATCCCCGCTAGCGCGAGTGTCCCGCTCGTGACAGCAAGAGTAAGAAGAAAAAAAATGAATAGAAAATATATAATACGAGTATATGAATAGTATTAGTTTGTTTTCGGCACAAGCAAGATGCTTGCGCCAGCAGGGGGTTATACACAATAACTAAAAGAAATAGGCGTTTAAAAAAATTAAAGATACTGTACAATGAAAAAATCTATTTTACTATTTACTATTTTACTATCAATTCTTAGCAGTTGTAAAAAAGATGATGTCAAAGAACATTCAGAGTCCTGTTATACAAATAATAATCCCCAATCAATTGTTCATGATGGCATAAATAGAGAATATGTTTTGTATGTACCCAACTCTTATGACAGTGCATCTCCAGTTCCAGTATTATTTAATTTCCATGGTTTTGGGGGCAATGCAAGCGAATTCATGAATGATGCTGACATGCGTGCTGTTGCGGAATCTGACACTTTTATTTTAGTTTACCCGCAAGGAAGTTGTTTAGAAGGTTCTTCTCACTGGAATGCTTGTCCAACGGGAGGGGACAATAAGAGTAATGCGGATGATTTAGGATTTGTTGAATCTATTATTAATGAAATTTCATCTCAATATAATATTGATATGGAGAGAATTTATGGTGCTGGATATTCAAATGGTGGTATGATGGCATATGGGCTTGCAAATTATAAAAGTAATTTAGTTGCTGCAGTAGCATCTGTTTCTGGAGTAATGTTAGATTGTATAGGTCAAACAAGTCGTCCCATACCAATAGTACATCTTCATGGAACCTCTGACGGTGTTCTCCCCTATAACGGGAACAGTGATTGGAGCTCTACACAAAGTACTTTAGACCATTGGATTAATTTCAATAATACGATTACAGTCCCAACTGTAAGCACTGACAATAGTGGAGGGATGTCAATTGAATATTATGTTTATGATCAGGGAGATAGTTCCGTTTCTGTTGAGCATTATAAATACATTGGAGGAGAGCATGTTTGGTTTAGCACAACATATCAAGGCCAGAACGCATCTGAAATCGTTTGGAACTTTGTGTCACAGTATGATATAAATGGATTGAGATAAAGAATAAAGTGCCTCCCCGTTAGAGCAGCATCTTTTGCTCGTGCTTACTAACTTTAAAGCTCTAACGCCTTTTTAACATCTTCATTCATCAAAAATTCTTGTGGATTTTCGAGCGCTTCTTTCACCGCGACTAGGAACCCAACCGATTCTCTACCATCAATGATTCTATGGTCATAAGACAAGGCAACGTACATAATCGGACGAATTTCTACCTTCCCATCAATGGCGACTGGACGTTCGACAATATTATGCATTCCAAGAATGGCACTTTGTGGTGGGTTGATAATTGGTGTTGAAAGCATGCTTCCAAAAACCCCTCCATTAGAAATGGTAAAGGTTCCACCTGTCATTTCATCGACGGTGATTTGCCCATCACGAGCCCGAATGGCCAAACGTTTCACCTCTGCTTCTACGCCACGGAACGATAAGTCTTCTGCATTGCGAATCACAGGAACCATGAGTCCTTTAGGACCAGAAACAGCAATACTGATATCACAAAAATCGTATGAAATCATTTCTTTTCCATCGATCATAGAATTGACCGAAGGGAATAATTTTAAGGCACGCACCACGGCGAGCGTAAAGAAACTCATAAACCCAAGTCCAACATCGTGCTTTTCTTTAAAGGTTTCTTTGTATTGTTTTCTCAATTCGAAAATTGGAGACATATCAACTTCGTTAAACGTCGTTAACATAGCCGTTTCGTTTTTGGCAGTCACCAAACGTTCTGCTACTTTTCGACGTAACATAGAAAGTTTAGAACGTGACACACCACGTCCTTCTACGTTTATTTGTTGTCCCATTGATGGAACGGCCTTAACAGCATCTTCTTTTGTGATGCGTCCATCTTTTCCGGTGCCTGTAATTGCGTTGGCTTCAATGCCTTTTTCAGACAGTATTTTTTTAGCTGCAGGGCTTGCAGATCCTGTGGCATAAGATGTATTTGCTACGGCTTCAACTTTTGGCGTTGAAACAACTTCTGGTGTGGCAACAGTCGCTTTAGGTGCATCGCCCACTTCTGGTTTAGCAGCACTGGTGTCAATCAAACACACCACAGCTCCTACCTCAACAGCATCGCCTACTTCCGCTTTAAAGGTGACGGTTCCACTCGCTTCTGCTGGCAACTCTAAGGTTGCTTTATCGCTATCAACCTCCGCAATAGCTTGGTCTTTTTCTACATAATCCCCTTCTTGAACTAACCATTCTGCAATTTCTACTTCTGTGATGGATTCGCCTGGTGAGGGCACTTTCATTTCTAAAATCATTGTGTGTTTATTTTAGTTTTTTTCTTTGGTTGTCTTTTGTTTTATCAAAAACAAAGTCTATGACTTCTTTGTGTCGTTTTTTGGAGCGTGTGGCACTTCCAGCCGCGGGTGCACTGTAGCTTCGTCTTGAAGCCACACGCCAATGCTTAGCAGCGTCGATATGCATTAAGATGTGGGCGTAAGCCCCCATATTTCTTGGTTCTTCTTGTGCCCAAACAATGTCCTCTGTATTTTTATATTTTGAAATCACTGCCTCTATTTCGTCTTCTGGAAGTGGAAATAGTTGTTCAATTCGAACCAGAGCAACATCGGTTCTGCCTAAGTTTTCTTGCACTTCTAATAAATCATAATAGAATTTACCGGTTACAAAAACCAAGGTTTTAATGGTTTCTGCTTGTGCTGAGGCATCATCAATTAGCATTTGGAAACTTCCATTAGCAAATTCATCAACCGTAGACACTACTTTTGGGTGACGCAATAAACTTTTAGGTGTAAATACAATTAATGGCTTTCTGAAATCAGCTTTGAGTTGGCGTCTCAATAAATGGTACATATTAGCTGGTGTGGTACAATCGGCAATAAACATATTGTCTTTTGCGCAGAGTTGCAGATAACGTTCCATTCGTCCTGAGGAATGTTCTGCTCCTTGACCTTCATAGCCATGCGGTAATAACATTACAATTCCGTTGGGTGTTTTCCATTTATCTTCTCCACATGATATGTATTGGTCAATCATAATTTGGGCGCCATTACTGAAATCCCCAAATTGAGCTTCCCAGATAGTAAGGGTGTTTGGGCTTGCCATGGCATAGCCATAGTCAAATCCAACAACTCCATATTCGGATAACAAAGAGTTATAAATATTAAATTGTCCTTGGTTTGGACTTATATTTTTGAGTAGAATCACTTCTTCTTCACTGTCTTCAACTTTTACTACGGCATGTCGGTGTGAGAACGTCCCCCGCTCGACATCCTGTCCAGAAATACGCACATTAAAACCTTCTTCTAAAAGCGAACCATAGGCCAAATGTTCGGCCATAGACCAATCGAGTTTATCATCCTCAAACATTTGTTTTCGAGCTTCAATCAAACGTGAAATTTTGCGTATAAACTTCTTGTCTTCTGGGAGTGAGGATATAACTTTTGCGAGTGTAACAAGTTTTTCTTTAGGGTATGTGGTATCTATTGATACATTCATTTTATGAGAATTGGCTCTAGGAAATTTACTCCAAGCCTCTTGCATAAATGGGGTAATAACGGTTTTATCTTCTTTTCGGGAGGTAACTAATTCCGTTTCTAAAGAAGCTTTATAATCTTGCTCAAGCTTTGAAACATAATTGGAATCAATAATGCCTTCATCCATTAATTTTTGTGCATAAATATTGCGCGGGTTGTTATGACTTGCAATGGCTTTATAGAGCTTCGGTTGTGTAAAACGCGGTTCATCTCCTTCGTTATGACCATATTTTCGATAGCCTAATAAATCAATAAATACATCCCGCTTAAACTGCATTCTAAAATCTAAGGCAAATAAAATCGAGTGCACTACAGCTTCGGCATCATCAGCATTGACATGTAATACCGGAGACAGGGTCACTTTTGCAACATCTGTACAATAGGTAGAGGAACGTGCATCGAGATAATTTGTGGTAAATCCAATTTGGTTATTGACCACGATATGAATGGTTCCATTGGTTTTATAGCCATCTAACTGTGCCATTTGAACGACTTCATAAACAAGTCCTTGACCTGCGATAGCAGCATCTCCGTGTACCACAATAGGCAACACTTTGCTGGCATCTTCAGGGTTGAGCTTGTCTTGTTTGGCTCTTGTGATTCCTTCAACAACTGCCCCTACGGTTTCTAAGTGAGAAGGGTTGGGTGCAATACTTAAGTTGATTCGATTGCCATTATCTGTCAATCGATCACTTGTCCAACCAAGGTGGTATTTCACATCGCCATCAAAAACTTCTTCTTCATAATCTTTACCGTCAAATTCACTAAAAATATCACTGGCCGATTTGCCAAAAATATTGGTCAATGTACTCAAACGACCTCGGTGGGCCATGCCCATGACAAATTCTTTGACCCCATAGGCAGCCGCTTTTTCGATAAGCGCATCCACGGCAGGAATTAAAGATTCGTTTCCTTCCAGAGAAAACCGTTTTTGACCCACATACTTTGTATGCAAAAAGGTTTCAAACGAAACCGCTTCGTTTAGTTTTTTGAGGATGTGTTTTTTTTGATTCGGCGTGAAATTACCGTGATTATCATTATTGTTAAGTTTATCTTGAATCCATTGACGCTCATTTGGTCTTCGGATGTACATGTATTCTACGCCGATTGCATCGCAATAAATAGCTTCCAGATGCTTTTGAATCTCACGCAAGCTTTGAGGCCCAATCCCAATAATATCACCTGCATTAAAAACGGTATCTAAGTCTGCGGACGACAGTCCAAAATTGCTTAACTCTAAAGAAGGTGTGTATTTTCTGCGATCTCTGACAGGGTTCGTTTTGGTAAATAAATGTCCACGAGTACGGTAATCATCGATAAGTTTAACAACTTGGAATTCTTTTTGGACATGCTCGGGAATTTGAGTGTCTACACCTTCTACAATTTCACCTGAAACTCCGTAGTTATCGCTTCCAAAATCATAGCCTTGAAAAAAAGCTTTCCAGCTGGGTTCCACACTATCAGGATCTTGTTGATATTGTTCGTATAAATCCGCAAAATAGGCGGTATGGGCGGCGTTTAAAAAAGAATACTTATCCATGAATTTGTTATTCTATTTTTTCTTTAGAAAAATATAGGTCAAAAATACGATTTTTCAGGGATATCAAATATGAAAATGATATAAATATGAAGATATTAAATATTATCGAACAAAAGCAACGATTTTAAACGTCTCGAGTCATAAGTTGCGTTCCAAAGTTTGAAAGAGTTTGTTTCTTTTTTTCTGAAATATTCATGGTTTTTAAAACCTCAAAGGCTGTTTTGGTATAGTAGGTAATCGCCTTTTTAGTCGCCTCAGAGGATCCTGAAGCATTAAAGATCTGCTTAACAACCTCTACTTTATTTTTTGAGTCGGTATCTTCTGTGCTGAACAAGTCTTTCAATTTTTGTTGGTCCGATTCTGATGAAAATTCTAAAGCCTTTAAGTATAAGAAGGTTTTTTTATTTTCTATAATATCGCCCCCAACTTGTTTTCCAAATGTATCTGGATCGCCAAAAACATCTAAGTAATCGTCTTGTAATTGAAAAGCAATTCCTAAATTTTTTCCAAATTCATAACTTCTGTCTTGGTCCTCTACTGATGCGTTGGCAATAATAGCGCCCATTTTCATCGCAGCGCCAACTAATACTGCTGTTTTGTATTCAATCATTTTAAGATACTCTGAAATTGAAACAGTATCACGCGTTTCAAAATCAATGTCATATTGTTGGCCCTCACAAACTTCTAAAGCGGTTTTACTAAAAAGTATGGCTAGCTTTTGAAAAACGTCTGGTGGATAGTTTTCAAAAAGTTGATAAGCCATAATAAGCATTGCATCCCCCGATAAAATTCCGGTATTTAAATCCCACTTTTCGTGCACAGTTTGATGACCACGACGCAGCGGAGCAGCGTCCATAATATCATCATGAATGAGTGAGAAGTTATGAAAAACCTCTACTGCCAAGGCAGCGTCTAGGGCATTATTAACATTCCCTTCAAAGCAGTCTGCTGTCATAAGAGTCAAAACAGGGCGTAAACGCTTTCCGCCTAAATTTAGAATATACTCAATGGGTTGGTAAAGGTTTTTAGGCTCTCGGACCGATTTGTAATTTTCTAAATATGCTAAAAATTGTTTTTGGTATGTTTCAATGGCTTTCATAAGACAAAAATAAGTGAATTCCTAAAACTAAGTTACAAAGAGAAACTAATAAATGTTAAATCTTTGTAAAACTTTGGAAACTTAAATTGTTTTTTAAGTTTCCTGTTGTAGGTTTGCAGACAATTATGAGAGAAAACATTATATCAAAAGCAGAAGAGTTATTTTTATCCTTCGGATTCAAAAGCGTCACAATGGATGACATTGCAAATGCTATGGGAATTTCGAAAAAGACAATTTACGCCCATTTTGCTAACAAAACAGAGCTTGTAGAGGTGGTTACTTTTTCTATTCTAGATCATATTTCTGATGGAATTGACAGAATTAATGCAGCCTCAATCAACCCTATTGAAGAACTGTATGACATCAAAATGTTTGTGATGAATTACTTCAAAAATGAACGTGTTTCACCACAGTATCAACTTAAAAAATATTACCCTCAAATTTTTGAGCGTCTAAAAATTAAACAATTTGAAAAGATGCACTCATCTGTTGAGAACAGTCTAAAAATGGGAATGGATACTGGATTGTTTAGACCTGATATTGATATTAATTTTATATCGAGGTTGTATTTTAATGGGATGACTGCTATTCGGGATATTAGTGTTTTCCCAGAACAACTTTTTGATAAAAACTATCTTTTTGAAAGTTACCTCGAATACCATTTACGAGCCATTGTTACCAAATCAGGATTAAATCTGCTGAATAATTATATACAATCAAATCTTACGCCAAATGCTTCCTAAATTTATACTCTTTTTACTAATAACTACATCGGTATTTTCTCAACAAGAGATGTCGCGATTTTCATTAAAAGAAGCCGTTGATTTTGCGCTTCAAAATAATTCTTTGAGCAAAAATGCCGCCCGTGATGTAGAAATTTCCAAACTCCAAAAATGGGAAACAACATCCACTGGATTGCCTCAAATTAAAGCAGGAATCACCTATAACAACTGGTTGAAACAACAAATATCGTTGATCCCTGCAGAATTCTTTGGAGGAAGTCCAGGTCAGTTTTCTGAAATTACTTTTGGAACAAAACAAACAATGAATGGAACGGTTACGATTTCTCAGAAAATATTTGATGGGTCGTATTTGGTAGGCTTACAGGCAGCTAAAGTATACCTTGAGATTTCAGAAAATGCGAAAGAAAAAACAGAAATTGAACTTCGTAAAATGGTCGCTTACACCTATGGAAACGTATTGCTTGCTGAAGAAAACCTAAAGATTGTAAATTCAAATATTAGCTTGTTAGAAAACAATGTTAGAGATCTTACAAAAGTTTACGAAAATGGTTTGGTCGAACAAGAAAGTGTGCAGCAATTACAACTCACCTTGGCTAGTTTAAAAAGCAATCAAAGTTATGTAAAACGCTTAAAAAAAATTGCATATCAAATGTTTAATAACACCCTTGGATTGGATTTAGATACTGCTGTAGAACTTACTAATGGCTTGGATCAACTGATCGCAATGTACACCTCTCTTACGCCCTTAGAATCGATTCTTGAAGTAGAAAACGTAGTGGATTATAAAATTGCGTTCAATGATTTAAAAGGGAAAGAACTCCTGTTGAAATTAGAAAAAAGTAAAGCATTACCTCGTATTAATGCATTCTTAAACGGCAGTTATTCTGGAAATAATAATCAATTCGATTTTTTAGATAGTTCTCAAGATTGGTTTGGATCTTCTCTGTTTGGTGTCTCAATGGACATCCCCATTTTTAGCTCTCTTGGACGCAGCGCATCTACCAAAAAAGCCCGCCTCAATTTAGAGAAATCTAAGTCCCTTTTAAAGGAAACTTCAGAAAAGATTAAATTAGAAATAGCTCGTGCAAAAAGTGACTACGAATTTGCCGTTGAAGATCTTGACATTAAAAAAGAGGCCCTTGAACTTTCAGGGCAGATTGCACAAAAAAATGAAGTTAAATTTTTTGAAGGACTGACTACAAGTTTCGATCTTTCACAAGCACAACGTCAATTATACACTGCACAACAAGACTATTTACAGTCTATGCTGAATATTCTCATAAAAAGAATTGATTTAGAAGTACTTATCAACCCCCCTCTTAAAAATTAGACAATGAAATTCCATCTTAATACTACCCTTATGAAAAATACACTTTTACTATTGATTTTATCCCTTATACTTTCCTGTAATACTTCGGACAAAGAATCTCAATCCCTGACCGAACTGAAAACAAAAAAGGCAGCACTCATAAAGCAAATGAGCCGAATAGGTACAGAACTAAAAGATGTTGAAAAGGCTATTTCTGAATTAGATACTCTAAAAAAAATAATGACGGTGACGTCACTTAATGCAGAGATCAAAGATTTTAATCATTACATAGAAGTACAGGGAACTGTAAAGGCCGATCAAAGCATCGATCTTCGTGCTGAAATAGGAGGCACGGTCACAGCGATCTTAGTTAAAGAAGGGCAAAATGTTACAAAAGGACAAATCCTGGCGACGTTGGATAGTGATGTTATTGATAATTCTGTTTTACAATTAAAAACCCAACTATCTTTGGCAACCACAACTTTTGAGCGTCAAGCTAGACTTTGGGATCAGAACATTGGAAGTGAAATTCAGTACCTGCAAGCAAAAGCCCAAAAAGAAAGTTTAGAAAACAATTTAAAAAGTTTGAGAGCACAAGCAAGAAAAATGAAAATAATAGCTCCATTTTCAGGAAATATAGATCAAGTTTTTGCCAAAATTGGAGAACTCACTTCTCCCCAAACACCCTTCTTAAGGTTGGTGAATTTAAATACTGTTTACGTCGAAAGTGACGTTACTGAGACCTATTTAAAATCAATCAAAAAAGGAACAGAAGTACTCTTGAGTTTTAGTTCAATAGATCTAAACACCAAAGCAAAAATATCTCAAGTTGGTAATTTTATCAACCCCAACAATCGAAGTTTTAAAACGCGCATAGATCTAAAAAACTCTAACAATGAGTTAAAAGCGAATTTGCTAGCGGACCTTAAAATAAATGACTTTAAAGCGAACGGTATTGTAGTCCCGTCCCGTCTTGTCCAAAAGGATCGAGATAATAAAACCTTTGTTTACACCCTTGAACCAAAAGAAAACAACTACAAAGTTGTAAAGACGTATGTGAAAGAAGCAATGAATTACGACAACCAATCGTACATCTCTGACGGACTTGTTTCTAATTCTATTTTAGTAGACAAAGGCGCACGACTTGTCAATAATAACGAAGATGTAACTCTTGTACAACAATAAACTATGAGCACAAAAAAAATAAAAGAATTTAAACTTTCTTCATGGGCGATATCAAATCGCATGACCGTTTCTGTTATTACTTTTATCATTGTATTGAGTGGATTACTTTCGTATATGGGAATGGCGCGTGAAAATTTTCCAGAAATTATTATTCCACAAATCTATGTAGCCACTCCCTACCCTGGGAACTCTGAAAAAGACGTTGAAAAACTCATTACCAAACGGTTGGAAAAAGAAATAAATTCAATTACAGGGGTAGATAAAATCACGTCTAATTCCATTCAGGGGTACTCTAGTATTGTAGTGGAATTTAGTTTTGATTTTACGCCAGCAGAAGCCCTTCAAAAAGTGAAAGACAAAGTCGATGTTGCGATGGCTGACCCGGATTTCCCTAAAGATTTACCCTCTGAGCCGAGTGTTTCAGAAATGAATTTTAGCGAGCGAATTCCAATTATGAATATTAACTTGTCCGGCGAATTTTCGATGGATCAACTTAAAGAATATGCGGAATATTTAGAAGATGAAATAGAAGAGCTTAGTGAAATCTCAAGTGTTGACATTCGGGGGGTTCAAGAAAAGGAACTTGAAATTGCAGTCGATTTATACAAAATGGAAGCTTCAAAAATTAGTTTCAACGATATTGAAAACGCTGTTTCTTTTGAAAATATGAGTGTTTCTGGAGGTGATATTTTAGAAAATGGCATCAGAAGAACCGTTCGAATCTTAGGGGAATTTAATGATCCTTTAGCCGTTAGAGATATTATCATTAAACAAGAAAAAGGCAATATCGTGTATCTAAGAGACATTGCCGAGGTCAATTTTAAAGAACAAGAAAAAGAGAGTTTTGCTCGCGAATATATGCAGCCCGTAGTAATGCTGGATATTAAGAAACGAGGGGGGCAGAACCTTCTTGAAGCCTCCGAAAAAATTGATGAAATTTTAGAAGAAGCTGCTACAAACGTCTTCCCACAAAATTTAATTATTTCTAAAACAAACGATCAGTCCAACGACACACGCACTATGGTTTCCGATCTTGAGAACAGCATTATTTTAGGAGTGATTCTAGTGGTTGCGGTGCTCTACTTCTTTTTGGGTTTCAGAAATGCTTTGTTTGTTGGAATTGCCATTCCACTATCGATGTTTTTATCGTTTTCCATATTGAGTTTTATGGGGGTCACCCTTAATACAATGGTATTGTTTTCTTTAGTGATTGCTCTTGGAATGTTGGTGGATAACGGTATTGTGGTGGTCGAAAATGTCTATCGATTGATGGACGAAGGCTACCCAAGAATTAAAGCTGCTAAACTTGGTGTTGGCGAAGTAGCGATGCCAATTATTGCATCGACCGCCACAACCTTAGCCGCATTTTTACCTTTGATTTTATGGGAAGGCATTATGGGTGAATTTATGAAATGGCTTCCAATTACCTTAATTATTGTATTGAGCTCATCACTGTTCGTTGCCCTGATCATCAATCCGATGTTAATTTCTGTATATATGAAAGTGGTGCCTAAAAAAGAGTCTAAAGCCACTTTTATTTCAAAGTTAGAAAACCTGTATGAACGCTTTTTAAGTTATGCACTCAAAGGTAAAAAGCCTGCAAGTATTGTTATTGGAACATTTGGGTTATTGGTTCTTGCGGCATTACTAATGTACACATTTCCTCCGAAAATATTGTTTTTCCCAAATACAGATGCCAAACAAGTCTTTGTTTTTATAGAATACCCCATTGGAACGGACATTGAGGAAACGAATCTTATTTCTATGGAAATCGAAAAAGATATAGAAGATTATTTGAAAAAATATGAGGTTAATGGCAAAAACTTTCTGGTGACTTCTGTTATTGGACAAGTTGGAGAAGGCACGTCTGACCCCTCTAGAGGACAAGAAGGCGGTAAATCGCCAAATAAAGCACGGATCACTATCGATTTTGTGAAATACCAAGACCGTCAAGGCATCAGTACCGAAGAGGTTCTCTCAGAAATTCGCAATGTAATTCAGGGGTATCCAGGAGTCAGTATAGTAGTCGACAAGCCTGCAGATGGCCCACCTACCGGCGCACCAATAAATATCGAGTTGAAAGGCGATGATTACAGCTTGATTTTAGAAACTGCCAATCAATTAAAATCATTTATCAATAATTCAAATATTGGAGGTATTGAAGAATTAAAATTAGATATCGACCAAAGTAAACCAGAATTATTAATTTCTGTAGACCGCCAAAAAGCAAGACGATTAGGGGTTTCTACAGGTCAAATTGGAGCTAACTTACGTACCGCTTTATACGGTAAGGAAATTTCTACTTTTAAAAATGAAGAGGATGATTATCCGATCAATCTCCGCCTCAAAGACGAGATGCGTTACAACAAATCAAATTTGTTAGATCAAAAAATTACGTTTAGAAACCAAAGTGATGGACAAATAAAACAAGTCCCTATTTCGGCTGTGGCAACAACTGAAAACCAATCGTCCTTTAGTGCGATTAAACGAATTAACTTAGATAGAGTTGTTACTGTATATTCAAATGTACTAAATGATTATAATCCCACAGAAGTCAACGATAAAATTAGAGCTGTTGCTGAAAAATTTGAAGTACCAAAAGATATTACGATTAACTTTACAGGAGAACAAGAAAAGCAAGCCCAAGAAATGGCTTTTCTAAGTCGCGCACTTTTAATTGCCGTCCTATTAATTTTCTTAATCTTAGTAGCGCAATTCAATTCTGCCACAACTCCTATAATTATTTCGATTTCTGTATTTCTAAGTTTGATTGGTGTCCTCTTTGGACTTCTTATTTTTAGGATGGATTTTGTAGTGCTTATGACCATGATTGGAATCATTTCTCTAGCAGGAATTGTAGTGAATAACGCCATTGTTTTAATCGATTACATCAATCTCACCATGATTCGGAAACGTCGCGAATTAGGGTTAGAAGAAACAGATAAACTCACAGCTGCACTTCTTGTTGAATGTGTGATTGAGGCTGGGCGAACCCGTTTAAGACCTGTGTTACTAACCGCCATCACAACTATTTTAGGTTTACTACCATTAGCATTGGGGATCAATATTAATTTTAGAACTCTAATTACACAACTGAATCCAAATTTTTATATTGGTGGAGAGAACGTTGCGTTCTGGGGTCCAATGGGCTGGGCAATTATCTTTGGGTTGTCATTTGCAACGTTTCTAACCTTGGTTGTTGTTCCTATATTGTATTATTTAATTAATAAATTGAAAACAAAAAAGGTTAAAGTCATTTCCTAAGCCTCTCAGTTTTAAATTTTAAATGTTAAATTTGCGCAACTAATTTAGTATTATGTACAGAAGTCATCATTGTGGTCAATTAAGAATTTCGAATATCAACGAAGAAGTGACCCTTTCGGGTTGGGTACAAAAATCACGCGACAAGGGATTTGTAATCTGGGTAGATTTAAGAGATCGCTATGGAATTACACAACTTATTTTTGATGCGGATCGCACTCCCGAAGCGATGGTGTCCATGGCTAAAAGTTTAGGACGTGAATTTGTCATTCAAGTGACAGGAACGGTCATTGAACGCAGCTCAAAAAATCCAAATTTAGAAACGGGAGATATTGAAATTTTGGTTTCAAAATTAACTGTTTTAAATGAGGCCATTGTACCACCTTTTACGATTGAGGATCAAACAGATGGTGGTGAGGAACTTCGTATGAAATACCGCTATTTGGACATTCGAAGAAATCCTGTAAAAAATAATTTAATTTTTAGACATAAGGTCACACAAGAAGTGCGGTCATTTTTGTCTTCACAAGATTTTATAGAAGTTGAAACGCCTTACTTAATCAAATCAACTCCAGAAGGTGCTCGTGATTTTGTAGTGCCAAGCCGAATGAATGAAGGTCAGTTTTATGCCCTTCCTCAATCGCCACAAACATTCAAACAGCTGTTGATGGTTGGTGGGATGGACAAATACTTTCAGATTGTAAAGTGTTTTAGAGATGAAGATTTAAGAGCCGACAGACAGCCTGAATTTACACAGATTGATTGTGAAATGGCCTTTGTAGAACAAGAAGATATATTGAATATTTTTGAGGGTTTGACGCGTCATCTTATTAAATCCATTCATGGCAAAGACCTGAATTCTTTTCCAAGAATGACTTATGATGATGCCCTAAAAACTTACGGGAATGACAAGCCAGATATTCGTTTTGAAATGAAATTTGGAGAACTTAATGCCGTCACTCAACATAAAGATTTTGGCGTTTTTAACTCCGCAGAATTAGTCGTTGGAATTGCCGTTCCTGGTGGAAATAATTTTACTCGAAAAGAAATTGATGGTATTATCAACTGGTTAAAACGTCCACAAATCGGTGCGTTAGGAATGATCTATTCGCGATGTAATGAGGATGGATCTTATAAATCCTCTGTCGATAAATTTTACGATCAAGACGATTTAGCTAAGTGGGCAGAAATTACAGGAGCATCACCTGGAGATTTAGTTTGTGTCCTCTCTGGCAATACCGATACCGTAAGAACGCAGTTAAGTGCCCTAAGAATGGAACTTGCTGAACGTTTAGGACTTCGAAATCCAAAGGAATTTGCACCCCTTTGGGTGACTGATTTCCCATTGTTAGAATGGGACGAGGACAGCAAACGCTACCATGCGATGCACCACCCATTTACTGCACCAAAACCAGATCAAATTAAGTTATTAGACAGCGATCCCGGAGCTGTAAAAGCAAATGCTTATGACTTGGTTCTGAATGGAAATGAAATTGGAGGAGGCTCAATCCGTATCCACGACAAAGCGACACAGGCATTAATGTTTGATCATCTTGGTTTTACGCCTGAAGAGGCTAAAGAACAATTTGGCTTTTTGATGAATGCGTTTGAATATGGCGCTCCACCTCATGGTGGATTGGCTTTTGGATTGGACCGTTTGGTTGCTATTTTAGGCGGACAGGAAACCATCCGTGATTTTATCGCTTTTCCAAAAAACAACTCTGGCCGTGATGTCATGATTGATGCACCCTCTGCGATTGATGAAACACAATTAAAAGAATTACACTTAAAAGTCACCCTTGAATAATACAAGATTATTAAAATGAAATACTTGATTTGGATTTTATTTATTGCAACAATGATCAGTATGTTCACAGGACTGATTGTGGATCTCCCCTATTCAAAAAAATTGGTGGGGTTTGGTGTGATTGGATTATGTGCCGTGGTATTTCCTTTGTTCTCCTATTACCGCTGGAAAGATAAAAAAGTTGCCGATTATATGCTCACTCAAGAGAATCTTGACAAAATGAGGGAATTTAATGATTCTAAAGAGTCTTAAGTTTTAATTCAAGTTTCGTTTTTCCACAAAAAATCGTTTCATCAAGTCCGAAGCTTCCTTAGCTAAAACACCTCCCCTTAAGATAGTTCTTGGGTGAAGTTTTGTCCCCATCACACCGCATCCTCTATGTTCATCTTTTGCTCCATAGACGATCGTTGAAATTTGACTCCAATACAAAGCACCAGCACACATCTGACAAGGTTCTAAAGTCACATAAAGAGTACAGTTGGTTAGGTATTTACCCCCTAAGAAATTAGCAGCCGCTGTAATAGCTTGCATCTCTGCATGTGCTGTGACATCATTCAAAAGCTCGGTAAGATTATGGGCGCGTGCAATAATTCTGTTATCAACCACAATCACCGCTCCAACAGGAATTTCTCCTTTGTAAAAAGCGGCTTCAGCTTCCTGAAGCGCTTTTAGCATAAAATAATCATCATCAAAAATTGCTTCCATAAGTCAAAAATACGATTTCAATCTTGTACTTTTACAAGGTGTTAAAAAATTTATTAGAACATATCGACTTTCCACAGGATTTACGTCAGCTTTCGGCTAATGATTTACCTGAACTTGCTGCTGAATTAAGGCAATTTATAATAGAAGTTGTCGCGACTAAAGAAGGGCATTTAGGGGCTAGTCTTGGAGTAGTAGAACTGACCATTGCGTTGCACTATGTGTTTAATACTCCTGATGATTTATTAATTTGGGATGTGGGGCATCAGGCTTATGGCCATAAAATCTTGACCGGTCGTAAGGTGGAGTTTCATACCAATCGTCAATATAAAGGAATTAGTGGATTTCCAAAACGTGATGAAAGTATATACGATACATTTGGTACTGGACATTCATCGACCTCAATTTCTGCGGCTTTGGGAATGGCGATTGCCTCCCAGTTAAAAGGAGAAAACAGACAACATATTGCTGTGATTGGGGATGCCTCTATCGCCAGTGGAATGGCGTTTGAAGGACTGAATCATGCGGGGGTAACGACTGCCAATTTACTGGTCATTTTAAATGATAATGCGATTGGGATCGACCCAAGTGTGGGTGCACTGAAACAATATTTGACCAATGTAAAAAAAGGCACTCAAAAACAAGACAACATTTTTGAAGCCCTTAATTTTGAGTATTCAGGTCCAATTGATGGACACGATATGGAAGCGCTTATTAGAGAATTAGAACGTCTTAAATCCGTACAAGGGCCCAAGTTTTTACACGTCATTACCACCAAAGGAAAAGGGTTAAAACAAGCTGAAACCGATCAGGTAAAGTACCATGCGCCAGGGAAATTTGATGCAACGACTGGAGATTTGATTTCTAAAAACAGTGAACACCTTCCTCCAAAATACCAAGATGTGTTTGGATTGACACTTGTTGAATTGGCAAGAAAAAATAAGGCGATTGTAGGCATAACTCCTGCGATGCCTACAGGTAGTTCGCTGAAATATATGATGGACACCCTTCCAGAACGTGCATTTGATGTTGGGATTGCTGAGCAACACGCCGTGACCATGGCTGCTGGAATGGCTACCCAAGGATTGATTCCTTTTTGTAATATTTATTCTACGTTTTTACAACGGGCTTATGATCAAATCATTCATGATGTTGCACTGCAAAATCTACCCGTTATTTTTTGTATTGACCGTGCTGGATTGGTTGGCGAAGATGGTGCGACACATCATGGGGTGTTTGATTTGGCATACTTACGCTGTATTCCCAACCTCATCATTTTCGCTCCTCGAAATGAGATGGAATTACGAAATATCATGTACACCGCTCAAAAAGGATTGAAGCATCCGATTGCGATTCGATACCCTAGAGGGAGAGGAAAGACTTTGGATTGGAAATCAGAGTTTGAACCTATTGACATTGGAACTGGGGTTCAATTAAAACAGGGAGACGATCTTGCTGTTTTAAGTTTAGGATCGATTTCTCATACGGTTTCAAAGGCTATCGTTGGGCTCAATTGTGCACATTATGATATGCGCTTTGTAAAGCCATTGGATGAACCTTTATTGCATACTATTTTTAAAACGTATTCTACACTCATAACTTTAGAAGACGGCGTCATAAACGGCGGTTTTGGAAGTGCAGTTTTAGAGTTTGCAGCTGCTCATCACTACAAAAATGATGTGATTTTAAAAGGGATTCCAGATGAATTTATTGAGCATGGACCAATAAATACTCTCTTTGAAACACTGGAACTTGATACTGAAAGTCTGAAGCGTTTCATCAACTCTAAATTTTAAAAAAGGGAGTTTTTAAAACCCCATTCCTTTAATTTTTTTGTAAGTCAAAACCGCTTTTGTATCCGAAAACAAAGACACAAAATAGCAAACATTTAGCATCCTCGTGTAAAGACTGTCATTATGAACATCTATTTCGTCTGGAATAAGTTTCAACAATAATTTGTCATAGGCTGTAGGCACATTTTCATAGGTATTATTTACCGCCAAAATAAAACGATCTAGTAATTGATTTAGAATTTCAAATCCAGATATTTCTTTGTCAATAACATCTTCAGAATTGTATATTTTTTCAATACTAAGTTTTATGATATCATTAATTTGAGCTTGGTATTTACTTTTGTCAAGTATGGAGACATGAAATTCTCCGGCAAGTATTTCTTTTTCGTGTGCCATAAATATACTAACCGCATCTTCGATCAGGGTGCTAATTGCCAAGGCTCTTAAATAACTCACCCGTTCTTTTGTAGAAGAAAGGGCGCTGTATTTTTTGGTATTAATAGTCCCTCTCACCAAATTAATCAAATATTCAAGTGCATAGTCTTCATCAATCAATCCAAGGTTGATGCCATCTTCAAAATCGATAATTGTATAACAAATGTCGTCGGCTGCTTCGACCAAAAAGGCCAATGGGTGTCTTGAGAATTGAGTGTTTTGGCTGCTGAGTTTGTGAAGTCCTAGCTCATTTGCTACGTCTATAAAACTTGTTTTTTCGGTTTGAAAAAAACCGTACTTCTTAGAAGAAATATGTGTGTCTGGTTTTACAGGTAATGATTCTTTAGGGTACTTTGTAAACGTTCCTAAGGTGGCATAGCTCAATCGAAGCCCCCCTTTAGAGCCTTGTTTGTCTTGGGTAAGAACTTTAAATCCATTTGCATTCCCCTCAAAATCGCATAAATCTTGATACTCCTTAGGCTCAAGTTGTGCTTTATATTGTTGACCTGGTCCATTTTTAAAATAGTGTCCAATAGCTTTTTCGCCGGAATGACCAAAAGGAGGGTTCCCTATATCATGAGCCAATGCTGCGGCGGCAACAATGGCGCCAAAATCATTGGGTTTATAACCATGAATTTCCGTTAGGTAAGGGTGTTTTTCTAAAACTTTAACTCCCGCTTTTCGTCCCAAGGACCGAGCTACCACACTAACCTCAAGACTATGTGTGAGCCGTGTATGTACAAAATCTGTGGAAGATAATGGGACCACTTGGGTTTTATCTTGAAGACTTCTAAATTCAGGTGAAAAAATAATGCGATCATAATCGACATCAAACCCTAATCGTGTTTCGTCTTGTTCATTTCTAAGTCGTTTGTTGGTGTCTCCTTGACGTTTTAAAGAAAGTAATTGTTCCCAATTCATGTTATCTGATATGAACCTGCAAGATAACAATTTCAATGTTAATTAAATGTTTCTAAAATTCAGAATAAGGAATCACACCCTAACATTTTGTTAATGGTTTTGTAAACGTGATATAACTTCGATAGGTGCTTTAAGCTGTTAATTTGCAGTAACAATAATTAACTAAAAGAAAATGAAAAAAACAATTTTTACTTTATCAGCAATTGTAACACTTGCGTTTACTGGATGTATGCAAGATGAAGCACCTCCAATTCTTGAAGATCCAGGAAACTCTGGCACAGTAGGAAACAATACTGTCTCTGTTTCTGGGATGATTTCTGAAAGTACGACTTGGACAAATGACAATATTTATGTGCTTAATCAAAAAGTAGTGGTGCCAAGCGGAGTTGTGCTCACAATACAAGCTGGCACTATAATTAAGGGAACTGAAGGAACTGGATCCTTAGCGTCTGCACTTATTGTTGCTCAAGGCGGAAAATTAAATGCTGTAGGAACAGCAACAGAACCTATTATTTTCACGTCCATAAACGATAATATCGAGGTTGGACAAACAGCTGGAACAAATTTGAACGAAACTAATTCTGGACTTTGGGGAGGGTTAATCGTTTTAGGTTATGCTCCATCTTCGTTTTCTGGCGATGTAGATGTAGTTCAAATTGAAGGGATTCCTGCAGATGATACTTTTGGTCTTTATGGTGGTGAAGATGCTACTGATAACTCAGGAGTATATCAGTATATATCAATCCGTCATGGAGGTGCTCTAATTGGAGAAGGAAATGAAATCAATGGCTTAACACTTGGTGGTGTTGGATCTGGTACTGTAATCGAAAATATCGAAGTGGTAGCAAACGTTGATGATGGTATTGAGTTTTTCGGAGGTACGGTAAATGCTACCAACCTGTTGGTTTGGGCTCAAGGAGATGATGCCATAGATATTGACCAAGGTTATTCTGGAATTATTGATAATGCCATTGTTATTTTGGGTGCTAACTCCGATCATGCATTTGAAATTGATGGTCCTGAAGGAACCGCAACAGGTTCATTTACATTAAGAAACTCAACTATCATTGGAAACTCTGTCACTGAAAATGGCGAATATGCAGATTACAGATCTAAAGCTATGGGAAGAACAGAAAACATATATGCTTACGGATTCAAAAGTTCTTCAGATGTGGAATTGGACAACGATGGAGTTGCCACAAACTATAATGATGGATTATTAACTTTTGGAGCGTGGGAAATTGTATTACCTACTGGGGTTTCTGAGGTAACGGACATCTTTGTAAATAAAGCTGCAACGGTTGATGTTAGTGGTTTTGGTTCTACAGCTACTGCGGTTTCTGCAGCTGCAAGTACCGTAGGTGCTACAACATCTCTTCTAAGCTGGACTTATGCAAATGCTAAAGCAGAATTAGGATTCTAAAAAATAAAAATTAGTCAATTTATCAATTGCTTGTGTTCATTCACGGGCAATTGTTTGTTGTTTAAACACATACTATGAAATTACACAAATTAACATCATTTTTACTGACAACTTTTCTTGCGATTCAACTCACAGCTCAATCTGGAAAAATAATAGGAACGATTACGGACGGGGAATATAATGAACCCATGGCATTTGCCAATGTGCTTATCAAAAATACGACAACTGGAACCACTTCAGATTTTGATGGCAAGTATCAACTCGAGGTTTCTGAGGGGAATTATACTATTGTGTTTTCTTACATCGGGTATCAATCTGTTGAAATATCGGATGTAAACGTTGAGGCAAACTCAGAAATCCTTGTAGATGTAACACTTAATACAAACTCATTAGAAACTGTCATCATTACAACTACGGTAAGAAAAAATACAGAATCTGCAGTATTAGATTTACAAAAAAAATCAATTACTTTATTGGACGGGCTTTCAGCTCAAGGCATTAAAAGTAGTGGTGCGGGTAATATCGCCAGTGCTGTTAAAAGTGTTCCTGGGGTATCTATTCAGGGTGGCAAATATGTGTATGTTAGAGGGTTGGGAGATCGTTATACTAAATCCATATTAAATGGTGTGGACATCCCTGGCTTAGACCCCGACAGAAACACAATTCAAATGGATGTCTTCCCTACTAATATTTTGGAAAATGTTATTGTAATAAAATCTGCTGCATCCGAATATCCAGCAGATTTTACAGGGGGCGTTATTGATATTGTTACCAAAGATTATCCAAGTAAAGAATCCTACACTTTTTCAATAGGGACATCCTATAATCCTAATATGCATTTGAACTCAAATTACTTGAGCTACAGTGGCAGTAAAACCGATTGGCTTGGTTTTGATGATGGTATGAGAAAAAGACCGATAAACAGGTATCAACCCATTCCTGGTACATTTACAAATTCGTCTGTTTTAACAGCGCTTACGGGAGCATTCAATAAAGAATTAACAGCGAAAAGATCAGAAAGTGGAATTAATTATGACTTTGGATTTACAGCGGGAAATCAATATGAAGTTGGAGAAAACAAACTAGGGTATCAATTGTCTTTTTCTTACAAAAATAAAACAGAATTCTACGACAATAGAGTGGACGGAACCTATATGAGGGATCAAAATAATGCGTCTAACAATGACCTATTGGCAACGCGAACGACTTTGGGAGAAGTTGGGGTGAATTCCGTATTGTTAAATGTGCTTACTGGACTCGTATACAAACGTGAAAATTCAAAATACAAATTAAACTTCCTTCATATTCAAAATGGGGAAAGCACTGCTGGAAAATACGAACAGCAACTTGCACAAGCAGGGGGTGGAAGTGGTTTTGAACCGATTTCAAAAGATGCACTCCTTTATACCGAAAGATCAATTTCAAATATTTTATTAGCAGGAACACATTTCTTTAGAGAAAGTGGATGGCAAATGGAGTGGAAACTATCACCATCTCTTTCTAGAGTGTACGATAAAGATCACCGAATTACACCCTTACAGCTGACTCAGGAAGGAAACGCTTTTATCAGTCCAAGTGCCTCTAGCTATCCTATAAGAATCTGGAGAACTCTTGAAGAAATTAACCTTGTTGGAAAACTAGATGTCAATAAAAAGTATATGCTATTTGACAACCCTGCAAAAGTTAAATTTGGTGGAGGGTATACCTATAAATTCAGAAATTTTAAAATTGATGATTATACGTTTACGATTACTAATCCAGTAACAGGACTTTCCGTAGAAAATGGAGATGCAGATACCATATTGGCTGAAAATAATATATGGACTCCAGAAACAGGATCAGGAACACACTTAGTTACAGGCGATCTTTTTGAAAAAGCCAATGCCTACGAAGGGGAGCAACGAATCACGGCAATGTATGCGTCAAATGAATTTAGTTTAACAGAAAAACTAAAAACAGTATTAGGCATACGTACAGAATTATTTCAAACCTTTTATACAGGGCAAAACCAAGCAGCTACAGAAGTATACAAAAATTCTAAAATAATAGATAAGTTTGATGTATTCCCGTCTGCTAATATCATCTATAGCCTTACAGATGAACAAAACTTAAGGGCATCTTATTCAAGAACAACGGCACGTCCTTCATTTAAGGAAGCTTCAAAAAGTCAAATTTTTGATGCCATTACAAACCGTCTTTTTATTGGAAATATTGATTTGACGCCGTCCTATATTAATAATTTTGATGTCCGTTTTGAAAAATTTGGTGAGGGCAGTGAAATGTTTGCTTTTAGTGGGTTTTATAAAGACTTCACTGATCCCATAGAATTAACTTTTTATGAGTCAGCACCAGATCAAATAACGCCTAAAAACTTAGGTTCTGCAAAGGTTTATGGAATTGAGTTTGAATTTAGAAAATCATTAGGGTTTATTTTGGAAAGCTTAGATAAACTTAAGTTTAACATCAACGCCTCCTATATTAATTCAGAACTAACAATGAATATAGACGAGTACAACAGACGTGTGTTAGCGGCAAGAGATGGAGAATCCATAGAAGACACAAGAGATTTACAAGGTCAATCGCCATTCCTTATCAATACAGGGCTAAACTACAATAACTCGGACACAGGACTTCAAACGGGATTGTTTTTTAATGTACAAGGTAAAACTTTGGAAGTGGTAGGAACTGGAATTGTTCCAGATGTCTATACAAAACCGTTTAGCAGCCTCAATTTTACACTTAACAAAAGTTTTGGCCAAGACAAAAAATCAACTATTGATGTAAAGGTCTCTAATATTCTTAACAGTAAAAGAGAGAGTGTTTATGAATCCTACAAGACTGCATCAAAAACGTTTTCTAGCTTTCAACCTGGTACAGAAGTATCTATAGGGTATTCTTATAAATTTTAATTGAATTAGTCACTTGATTATAACACAAAAAAGCACCCTTACGGGTGCTTTTTGTATTCTATGTATTAGGATCGTTAGTTCATGCTTATTGCAAGTTGCGACTTACGGTCCCATTCACTAACATTCATAATTTTTGAATTTACAAAATCGACCTCTTTTAAAGAATTTTCGGTCCAGAAAAACCATTTCCCTGTTTTAATTCCATTACTATAATTTCCTTGAGATAATTTATTCCCTTCAAAATCATAACTCGTCCAAAGCCCTTCTAAGGTTCCATTTTTATTGAAAGCTCCTTCTTGTTGAACAGAACCATTATCATAATAATAAGTCGCAACAGTAAGTGGACCTTTTGTTTCTAATTTTGGTTGGTTTATGTTTTGAGCTGCTACGGTTGTTCCAATAAAAACAAGCGCAATTAGTATGTATTTTTTCATATCAATAATATTTATAGTATAAAGTTACAAAAAATTTACACAAAATCAACAATTAGTTTACATTAAATTAACATTGAGGATTCGTTTTAAAATAGTAAAATGAGGTCAAGGTACAATTTGGAGGAGTGTATTAGGTTTAATGATTACTTAACATTCTGCTTACGCTATAGACATGTTTAATTATAATCTTTGTAATGTCTTAGACACTTAATTAGTATCATTATTACATATTAGTTTTTGTCGACTACAAAAATGATGATTTCTGATGAGCTGCCCTTGGCCAGGCAGCTTTTTTTTTATTTTAATCTTAATGTTTAGGAAACATTAAGATAACATTAGTTTATGTTATTTGTACCCGACAAAAACTAATATAATTTAAAATGATAATCAGAAATTTACTAATTGCGTTTGCAATTTTTTCAATCTCCCATGTTCAATCTCAAGAAATCAGTGACACAACCTTTGGAAAAGGGTTGATTAACTTTGTAGCAAAAGATAGCACATTCAGTGTTAAATTTGCACCACGCTTTCAAGTTCGCTCCATGTCTTCTTGGGACCATAATGGAACTCAGTATGGAAGCCCAGAACACAACTTCATCGTTCGTCGTTCACGTTTAAAATTTGATGGATTTGCTTACAGTCCAAAATTAAAATACAAGCTTGAACTTGGATTATCTAATAGAGATATTTCGGGAGCCAATGATTTTAATAGAAACACTCCTCGATATATTTTGGATGCGGTAATTATGTGGAGCTTTTCAAAAAACTGGGAGCTATGGGCTGGGCAGACAAAATTGCCTGGAAACGTGGAACGTGTCGTATCTTCTGCAAATTTACAATTAATAGACCGATCGTTATTAAACAGTCGTTTTAATATTGACCGGGACTTAGGGATCCAAATTAGACACAAGTCTAACTTAGGAGGTGATTTTTTAATGCGCCAAAAATTTGCCTTATCACAAGGAGAAGGTCGTAACGTGACTGAAGGAAATGAAGGAGGATTACAATATACGGCCCGAATAGAGTTCTTACCCTTTGGAGCGTTTAAATCCAAAGGTGATTACAGTCAGTCTGATCTTAAAAGAGAGAAGTCTTCAAAGCTAATGGTTGGATTCACTTACAACTTTAACGAAAATGCAGTTCGTGAGCGCGGCTTTGCAGGCGATTATATGATACGAACAGATGGAACAATTTTCGAAACCAACCAAACCACCATTTTTGCAGATGCAATGTTCAAACACAATGGTTTTTCATTTATGGGTGAATATGCAAAACGAACAGCAGACCATGTAATAGCTACAGAAACTGATGGGGTAACTCCAACAGGTGATATTGTATTAACAGGAAATGCTTTAAACCTACAGGCTGGATATTTATTTAAAAACAACTACGAGATCGCTGCACGTTTTACAACAGTAGATTATGAAGCAGTGACAGAAACACTTCCTTCAGAACAGTACACATTAGGATTTAATAGATTTCTTGTAGGTCATAAACTAAAAGTTCAAAGTGATATAAGCTATACTACCTTGGACGGTCAAAAAGACAATATCACTTTTAGGCTCGGATTCGACATTCACTTTTAAAACATAACATTAACTTAACTTTATAAATAGTAAGTCTTACGAGATTTGCTTAATAAATCAAACTAAATTATGGAAAATATTTATTTGTATATGATTATTGCCATTACCATATTAGCGGTGGCAGATATTATTGTAGGAGTGAGTAATGATGCGATTAACTTTTTAAATTCGGCGATTGGCTCCAAAGCAATCTCGCTTAAAACCATAATGATTGTGGCCAGTTTAGGAATTTTTGTTGGTGCAGTATTCTCTAGTGGAATGATGGAAGTCGCAAGAAAGGGAATTTTTGTGCCTGGTGAGTTTTACTTTGATGAGATTATGTGCATTTTTATGGCGGTCATGATTACCGACATCTTGTTACTTGATTTCTTTAACACTTTAGGTTTACCAACTTCAACGACGGTTTCAATTGTGTTTAATTTACTTGGTGCAGCAGTTGTAATGGCCTTAATAAAAATCAGTGTTTCTGATACTGAAACAATTTCAGACTTAAGTAGATATATAAATACTGAAAAAGCAATTACCATCATAAGCGGTATCTTACTATCTGTATTTATTGCCTTCAGTGTTGGAGCTTTCGTTCAATGGATCTCCAGACTAATTTTTACGTTTCAAATCGAAAATAAAATAAAAAACTTTGGAGTATTTTTTGGTGCTATTGCACTAACTGCAATTACTTATTTTATATTCCTGAAAGGCTTAAAAGGAACCCCCTACTACAAAGAGCTGAAACAAACCTTAGAAGGTAATGAAACTTACATCATTTTGGCAAGTTTTATTTTTTGGTTATTTATTTCATTTGTATTTGAAAAGATCACAAAGAAAACCATTCTATTAGTCGTTATTGCAGTTGGAACCTTTGGTTTAGCTCTGGCATTTTCTGGAAATGACTTGGTCAATTTTATTGGTGTTCCGATGGCGGCTTACCACTCCTATGAAGCATGGTCTGTCTCTGGTATTGATGCTAGTCTATTTTCTATGGAGGTCTTAGACAAAAAAGTACCTGCAGAACCATTGTTATTATTTATCTCAGGAGGCATTATGGTTGTAACACTTTGGTTTTCAAAGAAAGCTAAAACCGTAGCCGAAACTGAGATTAGCTTATCACGTCAAGGAGATACACACGAAAAATTTGAACCAAATGCCATCTCAAGAGGGGTTGTAAAAGGCGCCTCAAAATTGTCTGATTATTTGAGTGTTATTTTACCTAAATCTATTCAAGGAAAAATTAATAAAAGTTTTGAAAAACCTAATAGTGTATCAAAAACAGAAAGTATAAATGCCCCCGCTTTTGATATGATTCGTGCTTCTGTTAATTTAATGATTGCTGGAGTATTAATTGCTATTGCAACCTCTCTAAAGCTACCCTTATCCACCACCTATGTCACATTTATGGTGGCTATGGGAACTTCATTTGCCGATCGTGCTTGGGGATCAGAAAGTGCTGTTTACCGTGTTGCTGGTGTGTTAAATGTTATAGCGGGATGGTTTGGAACTGCTATTGGTGCGTTTTTAGCTTCTGGAACGGTGGTGTTTTTAGTGAATTGGAACCCAGCAGTAATGATTCCTATTTTCTTATTGATTACAGCCTTTTTACTTTACAGAAACTATAAATCTCATAAAGAAAATTCTGAAAAACTAAGTGATGAAGATAGTTTAAAAGAGACAGGGAGCAAATCTGTTCAGGGCGTGATTTATGAAAGTGCTACAAATATTGCTGCAGTGATTAAAAGAGGTAATCGGATCTATAGCAACGCCGTAAACGGCTTATCACAGCAAGATTTAAGTTTACTTAAGAAAAACAAAAAACAGGTCTCTAAGTTATCTGATGAGGTTGATAGTTTACGAGATAATATCTTTTACTTTATCAAAAACTTAGAAGAGACGAGTCTACGAGCGAGTAGCTTTTATATTAATATTTTAGGATTCTTACAGGACATGACACAATCATTAGAGTATATTTCTAAAGTTAGTCACAAACATGTTCAAAATAATCATAAGAAATTAAAGTTCAATCAAATTAAAGAATTGAATCAAATAAGTGACGTGATCGAACAACTCTTTTCTGAAGCTCACGATGCATTCAAAACACAATCTTTTGAAAAAATTGAATCTGTTTTAAAGAGTAAATCTGAGATCTATAATATCCTAAAATCTAATATCGAAATCCAAGTACAACGTACGCGAACCGAGGAGTCAAGTCCTAAAAACACAACACTCTATTTTACTTTGTTATTAGAAACAAAGGATCTCATGAACGCAGCAATGAACTTGTTAGAAGAATATCATACTCAGCATGACAGCAGAGTTGAACCCGCAAAAATTGTGGATGACAAAAAGTAATCATCTGATCTTAAATTGTCATAAAAAAAGCACCTAATATATTAGGTGCTTTTTTTAAATAAGGAATTTGTTGTTAAGACCCGCACATCAGGCAATCGTCTCCTTCTGCTTCTTTTGCTTGCTCTATCAACGCTTTCATTTCTTCGGCAGACATTGGCTCTACCTCCACGGCCGTTTCTTGTGAAAATTTGGCTGCTGTATTGGCCGCTTTTTCTTGTTGTTTTTCCAAAACTGCTGTTTCAACCACTGCTGTTTCAACCACGGCCTTTACTGTTACGGTTTCTGGTTTGGGCGCTTCAGTTTTTTTGTTGTCTAAAGTAAATTTAATGGCATCAACGGCGCTTTTAGTTCTTAAATAGTACATTCCTGTTTTCAATCCACTTTTCCAAGCATAAAAATGCATAGAGGTTAGTTTGGCCATCGTCGCCCCTTCCATAAATAAATTTAAAGATTGTGACTGATCGATAAAATAACCACGCTGACGCGACATGTCAATGATATCTTTCATACTCAATTCCCAAACTGTTTTGTACAAGTCTTTGATATCTTGAGGAATTACATCCACGTGTTGGATGGACCCGTTAGCACGCATGATATCTTGCTTTAAACCTTCATTCCAAAGCCCGAGTTCTACTAAATCTTCTAAAAGGTGTTTGTTAACTACAATGAATTCTCCTGACAGTACACGACGCGTATAGATGTTTGAAGTATAAGGCTCAAAACATTCGTTATTTCCAAGAATTTGAGATGTACTTGCAGTAGGCATTGGTGCTACTAAAAGTGAGTTGCGAACCCCATGTTCTAGGACTTGCTCACGTAATCCTCCCCAATCCCAAAGACCGCTTAGCTCTTCTTCTTTTACATCCCACAAATCGTGTTGGAATTTTCCTTCACTTATTGGAGAACCCTCGTAAGTTTGGTACGGACCGACCTCTTTTGATTCTTCCATTGATGCAGTGACTGCAGCATAGTAAATTGTTTCAAAAATGTCTTGATTCAGCTGTTTAGCTTCATCACTCGTAAAAGGCATTCTTAATTTAATAAATGTATCTGCTAATCCTTGCACACCAATTCCAATTGGACGGTGTCTCATATTTGAATTTTCGGCTTCAATTACTGGATAGTAATTTCGATCGATTACTTTGTTTAGATTTCGCGTCACTCGTTTGGTGATAGTATACAATTCTTGGTGATCAAATTTGCCATCTTTAATAAACATTGGCAATGCAATCGATGCGAGGTTACAAACAGCGACTTCATCTGGAGAAGTGTACTCGATAATTTCAGTACATAGGTTAGAAGAACGAATGGTTCCTAAGTTTTGCTGGTTAGATTTGCTGTTAGCAGCATCTTTATAAAGCATATAGGGCGTTCCTGTTTCGATCTGAGATTCGGTAATTTTTTCCCAGAGCTCTCTTGCTTTTATGGTTTTACGTCCTTTACCTAGCTCTTCATATTTAAGGTATAATTTCTCAAATTCTTCACTATGTGTATCTGGTAGTCCAGGGCATTCATTAGGACACATCAGGGTCCAATGGGAATCTTCCTGAACGCGCTTCATAAATAAATCTGGAATCCACATGGCATAGAATAAATCTCTTGCACGCATTTCTTCTTTACCATGATTTTTCTTCAAATCGAGAAAATCAAAAATATCGGCATGCCAAGGCTCTAAGTAAATTGCAAAACTTCCTTTTCGTTTTCCACCACCTTGGTCTACATAACGCGCTGTGTCATTAAACACACGAAGCATTGGGACAATTCCGTTACTGGTACCATTAGTCCCCGCTATATAGCTTCCAGTCGCTCTAATGTTGTGCATCGCTAAACCTATTCCACCAGCTGATTGTGAAATTTTAGCCGTTTGTTTCAAGGTATCATAAATTCCGTCAATACTGTCGTCTTTTGCAGTTAACAAAAAGCATGACGACATTTGAGGTTTTGGTGTTCCTGAATTAAATAAGGTCGGAGTTGCATGTGTGAAAAACTTTTTGGACATCAATTCATAGGTCTCAATGGCAGAATCCAAATCATCTAAATGGATCCCAATAGAAACACGCATCAACATGTGTTGAGGTCGCTCCGCTATGACCCCATTTAATTTCAAAAGGTAGGAACGCTCTAAAGTTTTGAACCCAAAATAATCGTAACCAAAGTCTCTGTTATATATGATTGTGGAGTCTAATTTATCTTTGTTTTCTATAATTACATTGTAAACCTCATCGGATAGCAAAGGGGCGTCTTTCCCTGTTCTTGGGTTCACATATGTATATAAATCGTGCATAACCTCGCTAAAGGTTTTTTTAGTGTTTTTGTGTAAGTTTGAGACTGAGATCCGAGCTGCAAGCCGTGCATAATCAGGGTGCGCAGTGGTCATAGTTGCAGCAACTTCTGCAGCAAGATTGTCTAATTCGCTAGTGGTAACCCCATCATACAGCCCTTCTATTACACGCATGGCTACTTTTAATGGATCCACCAATTCATTTAAACCATAGCAGAGTTTCCTAACTCTTGCTGTGATTTTATCAAACATAATTTCTTCTTTTCTGCCGTCTCTTTTTAGTACAAACATTTTTTTGTCGTTTTTTGCTTTTTTGATGCGCTTCAAAAAAGCGGTTAGTTAGTTAGCCTAGCAGTGCCTGAGGTTCGTCAAACACTTAGTTGTTGTTGGGTTTGGTTTCCTGGTTAAGAAAAACCAAAAGGGTTGATTTATGAAAAACGAATTGTAAAATTCGCTTTGGGTTCTTGCTCTAGTTGGTTGATCTAGAACTCAGAATCGAAACTGTATTTGTTAGTATCCTCTTCTTCTTTGTTGAGGACACCTGCCTTTTGATATTCAGACACTCGTTTTTCAAAGAAATTTGTTTTTCCTTGAAGCGAAATCATATCCATAAAATCAAACGGATTTGATGTATTGTATTCTTTTTCACAATCCAACTCTTGTAATAAGCGATCGGTTACAAATTCTAAATACTGAGACATCAAATTTGAATTCATACCAATCAAACTAGCTGGTAAGGATTCAGTGATAAATTCTCTTTCAATAGTTAAAGCATCCAATAATATTTCTCTGATGCGTTCCTTAGGAACTTTATTGATGAGATGTTTGTTGTGTAGGTGTACAGCGAAATCTGCATGCACGCCTTCATCTCTAGAAATTAACTCATTGGAGAAAGTCAATCCAGGCATTAATCCACGCTTTTTTAGCCAAAATATAGAACAAAAAGCACCAGAGAAGAAAATTCCTTCAACGGCTGCAAATGCGATCAGACGCTCTGCAAAACTTGGAGATTCTATCCACTTGAGTGCCCAATCTGCCTTTTTCTTAATGGCAGGAAAATTCTCAATAGCATTAAATAACATGTCTTTTTCAGTGTCATCTTTTACGTAAGTATCTATCAAAAGAGAATAGGTTTCACTGTGGATGTTTTCCATCATAATCTGGAATCCGTAAAAGAACTTGGCTTCGCTGTATTGAACTTCGTTTACAAAGTTTTCAGCTAGGTTTTCGTTAACAATTCCATCACTTGCAGCGAAAAAAGCTAATATATGCTTAATAAAGTAGCGCTCATCGTCGTTTAGTTTCGTAGTCCAGTCTGTTAAATCTTGATGTAAATCAATTTCTTCAGCGGTCCAAAAACTTGCTTCTGACTTTTTGTACCATTCCCATATGTCATGGTGTTGGATTGGAAAAATTACAAATCGGTCTTTATTTTCTTGTAAAATTGGTTCTACTTGTGACATTTAAATTAAAATTCTGGATTAAAAAAAATACGCTTTGAACGGTTAACAAAGGTTCAAAATAGTTGCCTTAAATGAAAGTCATTTTTATAAACATTGACCCTAAGTTTTTAACAACGAGTAGCTTTTTTCCTACAAAAATATTTTACAACTTAAAAGATAATATACTGACAGTAAAAGAGTTAATAATGCGCTCTCTCTTACAAAAAAAGAAAGCATTCTGCCCGATTAAAAACATTGATTTTATTAAAATGGCGAAAAAACAAAAAAAGAAGAGTGAATTTTAGAGTCCTTCTTAGGTGCTTATTTTATTTAATTTTTTGAGTGTTTTGCAGCGACTTGTTCTAATTCGGCATACCAATCGGAGCCAAATTTTCTAATTAGGGCTTCTTTTACAAATTTATAAACTGGCACTTGAAGCTCTTTTCCTAATGAACAAGCAGCATCACAAATTTCCCAATTGTCATAATTTACAGCTGAAAATTCGGAGTAATCTTTAATCCTTACTGGATACAAATGACAGGATACAGGTTTTTTCCAGTCGACTTCACCTTGGTTGTAAGCTTCTTCAATTGCACACAATGCTGTGTTTTTTTCATCGAAAATTACATACGCACAATCGGCTCCTTTAATTAAAGGGGTTTCCAGCTCTCCGTCTTCAGTAACAATGTGAGTGCCTTGCAACTCAATGGCTTCAATACTCTGCTTTCGGAGGTAAGGCTTAATAATTGGATAAATTTTTTCTAAAATCTTAGCTTCATCTGCTTCTATTGGTGCACCTGCATCCCCGTCCACACAACACGCGCCCTTACAAGCACTAAGATTGCATAAAAAATCTTTCTCAATAATGTCTTCAGAGACAATGGTTTTTCCTATTTGAAACATGCTCCAAATATACTGTTAATTATGAACATTTTTATCCTAAATAATCGCTTAAAATAAACTTGTCATTATAATTATTTATTCGACCTTTGCAAAAAATAATTTGTAATCATGAGTTTCAATATCAAGGAAATTTTAACGGCATTTATGGTGCTTTTCGCAGTGATTGACATTGTAGGAAACATTCCTATTATTATTGATTTGCGTAAAAAAGCGGGACATATTCAAAGTGAAAAAGCTTCAGTAATAGCGGGCGTTATTATGATTATATTTTTGTTTTTAGGAGATAGTATTCTTAAACTTATTGGAATCGACGTGCATTCATTTGCAGTTGCGGGTGCATTTATCTTATTTTTTATTGCACTGGAAATGATTCTTGGAATCACTCTTTACAAACAGGAAGAAGGCAGTAATATGAATGCCTCGGTATTTCCTCTGGCATTTCCATTAATTGCGGGTCCAGGAAGCCTCACTACACTTCTTTCATTAAAGTCTGAATTTCGTACAGAAAATATTATTGTTGCAGTCATTGTAAATGTACTTGTTATTTTTATAGTCCTTAAAACTTCAAATCGTATCGAACGATTTATTGGTCAAAATGGAATCGATATTATCCGAAAAGTATTTGGCGTTGTGTTGTTGGCAATTGCCGTAAAATTATTTACTTCTAACATCAAATTTTTATTGTAGTATGCGACTCTTAACTTATTTATTATCGGTATTAGCGCTTGGGATCATTGTATTCAATATCACAAAAATTAATTTTGATACTCCCTTCGAAAAGGAGAGTTATACAGCTATTATCACCGCATTATCTGGTGGGTGTGCTATTTTGTTATTCACAATATGGAGAGTTGTAAAAAAAATTGACCTCACCGTAAAAGAAAAGTCTTAATTTGAAATCGAAACAGCTTCTAAGTCGTTCGTTTTTTGTAACATAGGATCAAAAGTGCTTAAAACTTTTGCCGCTGTATTGTCTCCAAAAAGTTGTTTTGCAAAAGCAGATTTCAAAAGGGTTTTGATTGCACTTTTATAAACATCAAACTCATTGTTTTCTCGATTTGGAGTTTCTGTAAAATTGGCTGCAAATTGCTGGTAAATCGTCTCTGAAACTTCGAAACTACTTAAAAATTCTGCTTCGGAAAGCGATGTGTATTGAGCACGCTGAGCGTCCAAATGTTCAAAGACAAAAAAGTCAATTGTCCCCGATACCTTTAGATATTCGACTATATCGTTATTGAAATTTATGTCATAAGGCACATAAACATCTGGGATAATTCCGCCACCTCCATATACTGTTTTCCCTTTGGGGGTTATAAATGTAAGGCTGTCGGCAATCGCTTCTGACTTCAGTGTGTCCGAAGCTCTGTTCTCTAAGCGCTCATAGTAATCGTCGTAATATGATTCTGAGCCCTCTACATAAGAACGCTGTATAGAACGCCCTGTTGGGGTGTAATACCTAGAAGTTGTCAACCGGATAGCACTCCCATCTCCCAAATCCATTTCTTGCTGAACCAATCCTTTTCCAAAAGAGCGGCGTCCAACAATAGTGCCTTTGTCATTATCCTGAAGTGCCCCTGCAACAATCTCACTCGCAGATGCCGAATTTTCATTGATCAACACATATACCTCAGCTTGTTCAAAACGCCCTTTGGCGGTTGCAAAACTTTTAGCAATTTCATTGGTTTTGTTTTTGGTGAATAAAATGAGTTTTCCATCTTCTAAAAATTCATCTGCAATTTGTTCGGCGATTTGTAAAAAACCCCCTGGATTATCGCGTAAATCCAACACTAAATTTGAAGCACCTTCTAAAAGTAAATCTTCAATGTTTTTTTCAAATTCTTGATAAGTACTTTCAGCAAACCGATTAATTTTAATATAGCCTAGGGTTGGGCTGATCATGTAAGACGCCACTACGCTTTTGATAGGAACTTCGGAACGGATAATTTCAAAATTTAATAAACTGTCAATACCAGCGCGTTTAATTTTTAATTGGACTTTAGAGTTTTTTTGACCTCTAAGTCTTTCAATGATTTTAGATTCACTCCAATTCTTTCCGTAAATTGTATCATCATCTGCCATTAAAATACGGTCACCTGCCAATATTCCAGCTCGAAAACTAGGGCCGCCTTCAATAGGCCGAATGACTGTGACACTATCTTTATAATTGTAAAAACTGACACCAATCCCTATAAAATCGCCTTTCATATTTTCTTTGACTGCTGCAAAATCTTGTTTTGGAATATAGGATGAATGGGGGTCTAGATTCTGTAAAACAGTCTCAATAAAACCTTCCACAATACTGTCTGTGTCTACAGGGTCAACATATTCATATTCTAAATAATCAATAAGTCGACTAAGTTTTTGTTTGCTGATGTTTTTAGAATTTGTAAAATAATTAGATCTGTTAGGGCTTAATTTTGATCCTATATAAATTCCAATTCCCAAAAGAACTGCGATAAAAAATGGGAGGTGTTTTCGATTTAGGAACATTAAATTAAAATGTTAGTAATTCGACTTCAATACCTGCTTTCTCTAGAAACTCAACTCCCGAAAGGTCTTTATAAGCTTGACTATAAACGACTCGAGTAATCCCAGCTTGGTGGATTAATTTACTACAACTCTGACAAGGGGATAAGGTGATATATAGGGTGGCCCCATTACAAGACTGCGTAGAGGCTGCAACCTTTAAAATGGCATTGGCTTCTGCGTGTAAAACATACCACTTGGTGTAGCCTTCTTCATCTTCACAAAAATTTTCAAAGCCCGTAGGAGTCCCGTTATAGCCATCGGAAATAATCATGCGATCTTTGACAATGATAGCGCCGACTTGTTTCCGCTTACAGTACGATAGCTTTCCCCATTCAGAAGCCATTCTGAGATAGGCTTTATCATATTTAAGTTGCTTTTGTGTGGTCATAAAAAAAGAGAAATTATTTACTTAAGAAAATAAGGGGCTGTTAAATATCAAAGGAAGCATGAGACCAATTACAACAGCCGAGAGTACCATTACCCAGTCACGAATGGAGAATCTAAAAATAGTTTGTCCTAAGAACCCGAAGAATAAGATACAGAAAACAATTACAAATTGTCCGATCTCAATCCCTAAGGCGAATTCTAATACAGATAAAAAAGTGCTCTCATGAGCAGTCACCATCGATTGAAAAGCATTGGCAAACCCCAATCCATGAATGAATCCAAAAAACAAAACGATACTAAATATGATGATTGGATTGGAATACTTAGAAGATTTTCCTGCAGTAAACACATTGTAAAGCGCCATGATAATGATGGTAAACGGAATCAACCACTCTATCACATTGCTCTTTAAATTAATGATGTCATAAACTCCTAACAACAAACTAAGTGTATGCCCTAAGGTAAAAGACGATATTAATAACAACAAGCGTTTCCAATCTTTAAAGAGGTAGGGAATTGTTAGCACGACTAAAAACAAGATGTGATCGTAACTTTTGAAACTAATTATATGATACAGTCCTAATTCTAAAAATTTTAAAAAGCTATCTAGCATTGGTTTGTTATTATTTTACTTCAAAGTTACTAAAAATTAATGTTTAGGCTTACCGGAATCTATTAGAGCGAATCAAAAACCTCAAGACCACAATCCAAAAAGGCTTTGTAATCCTCTTCATCTGGTGTGTAGCCAACAGGTTCGTTTAACACTTGTTTTCCGTCCGAATCTAATAACACATAGTAGGGTTGAGAATTGGATTGGAAAAATTGTGTTTGAAAATGTGCCCATTTATGACCGTAATTTTCCAAGACACGAGTCCCGCCTCCTAATCGTTCAACCGTTAATTTTTGATCTTCTGGCAATTCTTTTTTGTCATCTACATAAAGAGAGATCAATACATAGTCGTTTTCAAAGTAAGATTTGATAGATGCTTTTGGCCAAATGTGTTCTTCCATTTTACGGCAGTTGACACAGGCATATCCAGTAAAATCAAGTAAGATGGGTTTATTTACTTTTTGAGCGTAAGCAACACCTTCTTTTAAATCTTTGAAACAGTCAAAATTATTCGGACAGTCGTTTGGATACAAAAAGCTGTAGCCAACGGGCGGTGCCAATCCACTTAATAATGTGAGTGGTGTGAATGTTTGGGTTTCTTTATTGACCCTAAAACCGGATCCTAAATAGGCCACAAAAGCGAATACCAAAACGCCAGAAGTGATTCTAAAAAAAGATAGTTTTTTTAGTGGAGAGTCGTGTGGAAATTTTAGTTTCCCAAAGATATAAAGTCCCAATCCGGCAAATACAAGAATCCAAATTCCTAAAAAGACTTCGATTTTTAGAAGACCCCAATGTTTTACTAGATCGGCGTTCGAGAGAAATTTAAAAGCCAAGGCGAGTTCTAAAAAGCCTAAAATAACTTTCGTTGTGTTGAGCCATCCTCCAGATTTTGGAAGGGCTTTTAGCATGTTTGGAAACATTGCAAATAAAGCAAAAGGCAAACCAAGTGCGACTCCAAAACCTGCCATTCCAGCGGTCAGTTGCCAAGCACCACCATCTGCTGAAAGAGAGCCTGCAAGTAAGGATCCAAGAATGGGGCCTGTACAAGAAAAGGACACAATCGAGAGGGTTAATGCCATGAAAAAGACCCCTAAAATACCTCCGATGCCTTCACCCTTGCTTGTGGAATTGGTCCATGAAGATGGCAAGGTGAGTTCATAATAGCCAAAAAATGAGAATGCAAAAAATATAAAGATGACAAAGAAAATGACATTTAACCACACGTTAGTGGAAATTTCATTTAAAATATCGGGATTAACAGAGTCCAATAAGTGAAACGGAATGCTTAGTGCGAGGTAAACCAATACGATGAAAAAGCCATATAAAATAGCTTTGGAGACGCCACTTTGTTGATTGACATCCCCCCCTTTTTTGGTGAAAAAACTAACCGTTAAAGGAATCATTGGAAATACACAAGGAGTTAAAAGTGCTAACAATCCGCCTAGGAAACCCAATCCAAAAATCTTCCACAGGGAGTTGTTTGATGCCTTAATATCTTGTGATAAAGAAGTCAATTGTGTGCTGCATTTTGCTAATGCTTTTGATATGGATTCGACTGACATTCCATATAAAATTTGATCGGCATTTTCGGAGATTTCTGTGTTAGACATCGGCGTCCCTCCTACTATTTCAAAGCCGGCTTCAGTCGTGTATCTAAATGTAAACGGGTTGTCTGGTAAATAAGTGCATTTTGTGTCATCACAGGTCATAAAATCAATGTTTCCACTAATACTAAATTCGGGTGATTTTACTTGGATGCGTTGGTTAAAAATGGCTTTGTCATAATATTTTGAAACCACCATTTCAAACACTGGATCGAGCTGGGTGACTTTGTTTAATTCCAACTCTTTAACGGATTCAATGAGTTCCAAATCAGAGCTTGGTTCAAAAGAAAAAACAGTTGGTAAAGGACCGCCTTCTTCTACAAATTGTGAGTAAAGCGCCCAATGAAGATCAATCTTAGCGACGAATATAAGGTCGTATTCTGTTTCTGAAATTTTTTCAGAACCATATTCCCATTTAACAGAGTTTATAATCTGAGAAAAACCGGAAAAGCTAATTAAAAACAATAAAAGTGTTGCGAGCTTTTTCATAGTAATTGTAGGATTTTAGATTGCAATTTAATCAAAAATTTAAATTGCAGTCTAATAAGTAAAATATAATATTTAAAATTCATTTGAGAGCTTAAAAAAAGCCCAACAAATTGTTGGGCTTTGGTAAGATTTATTAAAATTAAATTCCTTATTCTTTAGGTAAATTTCTTTCGTATTGTGTTGCTCTTGCAATTTTTCCTTCTTTGTTAAAATAGAACCATTCAACAAGTTCTTTTTCCCAAACAGTACCGTCAGCAAGCACTCTTCTCTCTCTTGAAAAAACAGTGACTCCAGATTCTGTATCTGTATTTTGAATTTTTACGGGAACAATTGAATACACTTTCCAAGAAAGTTCTACAAAACTATCCATCATCGTTTGCCATAATTCTGTCGTTAGAACCATTTTATTTCCGCTAGAGTCTAAAAACTCAGCGCCTACGGCAAAAGCTTCACTACAAGCTGCTGCATCTTTGTTATTGTAATCTTCAACTAGTTTTTCAATCACTCCAACCTCACCTCTGTTTGAGAATACTAAAGGTCGTCCAGACCATTCGGAGGTACCGTTACCTATGAATTTTCCGCCGTAGTTGAGTCCAAAATTACTTGATTCCAATCTTCTAGACCATTGTGCAAATGCGGTAACCTTGTTTTCTTTATCAACTGTAAAAATCTCCATTAAGTTAAGATTTTCTATGGAGCCATCCTTAAAGTTTCTGTCTTCTGTTGACCATGCCAATACCATTGTGTTATCGGAGCCTTCCATTTTTACAGGAATGATCATATAAGGATCCATTGCGATTGTTTCCATAGAACCTAACCATTTTGTAGACCAGTCCATCGCTCTGTCTGAAAATTCTTTTGTGTAACTGGACAAAAGAGCCGTAGCATCTTTTGAACTGTAATCTTTTGCAATTGTTTTTACAGTTTCTACGGATGCATCACTACCAATAGTGAATGATTTTCCTTTGTTTTCACCTTCGCCTAAAAAGACACCTCCTGATTGGGCTGAAAGAAATAAGCTTGAGCATAAGGTTAATGAGTACAATAATTTTTTCATGTTAGTTTTTATTAAATTGGTTTATAAATACTTGCTAAATGCAATTTAATAAAAAATATGGAGTAAATTACTTTAAACGCTTAAAAACTCATCTATAACTTGGGTATATTTAGATTGGGTTCTTTTGATGAACGTTTTCGAAGAAAGCCTTTTGGAATCTTTAAAAAATTGAAGCCCAAGTGGTCCAAATTCTTCATCTAAATTTCGTTTGCTCCAATACATCATTTCGTAAAGTATTGGATACAAATCAATCCCTTTATCAGTTAGATAGTAAATTTTTGTTTTTTTATCATGAGGAAACTTAGTAACCTTGAGCAATCCTTGATTAATTAAAAATTCTAAGCGGTTACTCAAAATATTAGAGGCAAATTTTTCTGGAGAGTTCATGAATTCAGTAAATGTTTTCTTTCCTAAAAACAAATCTCTAATAATAATTAAAGACCATTTGTCTCCTACAATATCAAGAATATTTACCAAAGGGCATTGGGATCTGTTTGTTCTCATGATTAATGGGTTATGATAAATACAAACTTATTGTGTTTGATTCCAAAAACATCAATTTTAACAAATTTTTGACAAAAAAAGGAGGGGAATTCTCCCCTCCATGTAAATTATAAATGACCGAACGTTAGAATGTTAGTTCTAAAATACGATTCCATGTATTTTCTCTAATTACGGACCATTAGCTTATTGAAAGCTCGCCTACCAATGCTTTGTACTCTGCACTTTGTTCTCTAATTTCTGTGCGTTTTTCCCAATTACTAAAATAATCAAACTGAGATTTATCAATACAAACCACCATATAATCTGCATCCCTAGATCCAAAAATGGATTTAAAAATTGCAAAATGATAACTGATGCCTAACTTTTTGTCTAAAGCATTCATTTTTTTGTTCCAGTCTTTATAAGAATTGTCTTGATTTGTTTTTACAGAGACATATTGTATGCGTCTGTAAAAATGTTCATCTTTTTCTGCGTTGGAAAGAACGGACCATGTCTCTGGAGTTGTACTTAGTTCGGGCATAAATTCCCATACAGTAGACTCTTTAAAGTCAGTCACTTGTTCAAAAGTATCCCATGTACCATCTGGAAGAGGGTCCATTTCCTGAAAAGCTTTCACTATTTGATCTCTGTCATCTTCTTGTTTATTTAAATGCGTCACCATATCGGTTAAGGTGTCGAAAAACTGTAGAAATTGCATTTTTTTTGTTCCTGGTTCTTCGAAAATATAAGCTCGTGCATCGTCCATTTCTAAGCCAGTTTTAACAGCGCTCATCCATTGAGTTACTGTAGCAGAAAAATTTTCTGGAGATTCTGTTTCTAATTCGTTCACCACCATAATTTGAGCATTCAGCCCAGTTGATATTGTGATTAAAAGGGTAAAAATTAACTTTTTCATTCTATTTTATATTTGAATTTATCGATTTAATTAGTTCATCATTCCAGAAGAAAGTCCTGGTATCAATTGAAGAGTTTCTACATTTTCTCCATACATTTCAATGGAAGCGTCAAGATTTGCAATATCTTCTGACCATGAACCCCATCCAAATAATTTATTATAATCCTCTTCCCAAGTTGTTTCACTTGATTTCATAAGACGCTCATAGCTAGAAAAACCAACAACTCTCACAAATTGATTTCGGTTTCCACCACTTTCAAGCCTGAACAAAAGCACACTAACGTCCAATTCTCTTAGGGTCATGATTTCCGTTATTCTTGACATAAATCTTCGAAAATGTAAGATTTTATCCGACTTTATATCAAATACAGTTCTCGTAATATATTTTGAAGGCGTTGATGTTTCAGGATCAAAATTATACGATCCATTTTTGAGGCGAGACCACCGTTTTTGACCTTGTTCATCTGCAATGTATTTTGCAACATTTTTGTCCCAAAACGCTGCTTCAACTGAACGGTCTCTGTCGTAGTCTGCGGGTTTTTTATTTGCTTCGATTCTTTCGTAAGTTCCACTGTTTGGACCCGTGATGACTTTGTATGTAAAAATTCCAAGTTCTGGAGTGGAATTAAATGTTTTTGTTTTGAGAGCTACCGCAGATTCAAACTTCTGAACCATATCGGGTTTTGGGACAAAACGCCATGTGTTCCAATATTCTTGTTTTGAGTTTCGTTGTCCAAAAACGACTGTAGATAGACAAAATGTTAAAATAATAATAAGTTGTTTTTTCATTTTAAAAATTAAATTGATTAAGATTACAAGGTAAATTTTAAGATTGTAAAATGCAAGTTAATTTTTAAAATACTGAAATGCTATAATTTTTGTCGGGATGACAGGATTTGAACCTGCGACCACACG
>Ga0066605_10000036_pt1 | contig 67823 bp, 49 predicted proteins | sample SaaInlLV_DNA_10m_FD_60385 | JGI IMG/M metagenome (GOLD analysis project Ga0066605, IMG submission 60385) | Marine microbial communities from expanding oxygen minimum zones in the Saanich Inlet - SI075_LV_DNA_10m | ecosystem: Environmental > Aquatic > Marine > Unclassified | place: British... | reverse complement strand
GCATGGCTCATATCCACCATAAGACGATCGTTTAAGTTGCCATCTGCAAGCAATTTAGCTGCTTGCTGAACAGAGGCCGCATCGAAGTTAGGGGTTTTGCCGCCGCGCAATATGACATGGCAATCTTCATTACCTAACGTAGAGAAAATGGCTGACTTGCCAGATTTCATCACAGATAAAAAGATATGCGGATGCTGAGCACTCTTCACCGCATCCGCGGCCACCTGCACATCACCGTAAGTACTGTTCTTAAACCCGATAGGGCAAGAAAGGCCGGACGCTAGTTGACGGTGAATCTGACTTTCTGTCGTTCTTGCACCAATAGCACCCCAAGCAACAATATCGCCAATATACTGAGGCGTAATAGGATCTAAATATTCAGTACCCGCGCCTATGCCCAACTCGGTGATGTCTCTAAGTACAGACCGAGCCGTCCGCAGGCCTTGGTTAATGTCAAAACTATTGTCCAAATGCGGATCATTGATCAGGCCTTTCCAGCCAACAGTGGTGCGCGGCTTTTCAAAGTACACCCGCATCAAGACACATAACTGATCAGAGTATTGTGCCGCTTGCGCCTGCAGGCGAGTGGCATACTCCAATGCAGCAACAGGATCGTGAATGGAACAAGGACCGGCAATGACCAGTAAACGTTTATCTCGCCCAGCGACAATATCGCTGACTTGATTACGCACGTTAAATACTAAGGTCGAAGCCTCATCTGACAAGGGCAGTTCTTGTAAAAGATCTTCAGGCGGCAGGACTTCTGCCATGCCGGTTATACGTAGGTCGTCTGTATTAAATTTCATCGCAGGATGCTAACCAAGGACCACGGACTAAACAACAACAAATACGCAAAAAGCCGATCTAGGCTCCGGCCCAGCTTTTTGTATTTGCGGTTGGTGGGGTTTCGAACTGACAGAAGTGGGGCGTATTTGAGACTGGGCAACCCTATGGCACCAACAAGGCCAGTGACACTATAAATGCAGGTTATGGATAATGGCGTTTAGGTGAGTGGTATAGCGCAAAAGTTAGATTCGGTTTACGCCTGAAGCATCGACAAAAAGTCTAAAATCAAAGCCACTTCTTTGACGGATAATAATCCCAAAACGAAACAAGCCACCCGAAGGTGGCTTGTGATCAAAGGTCATCATCTCATCTGCAGATTGGTTGTCTTAGACAACCAATCCACAAGATTTGACTTTTAGTAAGCACCTAACTTATAGGTAAGCTCTAGACCCATCATGCGTGGCAGTGTAGTACCCGCGTTCACACGATAGTGCTCGCCTTCACCATTACGCAGAATTTGCAGTACAGCAACGTCATCGAGGATGTTGTTGACATAAGCAGAGACGATTACGTTTTGCGCGCTGTTGGTCCAGCTAGCACGAACGTCTAGACGACCGTAGGACTCACCCTTCTCGTTATCGTTCTCGAAAGGTGAGTAGTAAACCTCGTCAGTCCAAGAGTAAACGCTAGACAGATCTAGGTTTGCGCCGGAGCTTAAAGGAATGCCATATGTACCAAACACGGTGTACTTCAACTCAGGTACTTGTAGCAGTTGGTTGCCATTGATGTTTAATTCGTTGGTTTCCTGATCTGGGTACAGTGATGTAGGACGTGATACGTCCGCTGGGTCGAGGATGTTTAGGTCTTTAGTGTACTCGCTAGGGGTGTAACTAAAGTTACCGCCTAGGGTTAACGCATCTGTTGCCAGCCATAGCACTTCAGCTTCCATACCCATAATTTCCGCACCAGGTGCTTCCAATACAGAGGTAGATGTGCCGCCTAGGCTCGTCACTTCTGTTGCAACGGTATGAATGGTTTCATAGTCGTACAAGTAGAACGAACCGTTGATTTGAAGCGTGTTGTCTAGGAACTGGCCCTTATAACCAATCTCATAAGCAAGCAGTTCTTCTGGATCGTAGTCAGCCGTGTTGCTGAAGAATACGAGGTTGTAACCACCAGAGCGGAAACCTGAAGTCGCTGAGAAGTACATCATCAGGTCATCATTGATGTCCCAATCTAAGTTGATCCGCGCTGTCACTTTTTCGTCTTTACGTACGAATGGGCGATAAACGCTCACTGCAACCGGAATACCACCGTTAACCGCAAGGTTGGTACCAATAGGCTGACCATATTGGTCTAGGGCAACGTCGCCATTTGCATCAAGCTCGAAGCCACCGTTAGCAGCGTTCAATGCATACAATGCACCAGAAGTTGCTGTATCAATTGGGCTTGCAAAATCGTCGGTAATGAATCGAGCCAGCACCTGATTTGTGCTGAAGATTTCAGTATAGCGGAAAAGATTTTCTTCAGCTGTCACTTCATCCCATGCGTAGCGAACACCTACGGTCAAGGTTAGGTCTTCAGCGAAATCCCATACACCTTGTGTGTAAGCTGCAAACGCTTCACGTTGAGTCTGAGTTGCATAAAGTAAATCTGAACCCTGTGTGTTTGGTCCATTGATTACGTCTAGGTTCGGCGCAGTACCGTTGTCGCCTTCCCACAAGCCAAGCTGTAGGTTGTCGTTTCTGCCTGCAGAAAGAATGGTCAACGCTTCAAGGCTGTTATTCGCCGAGTAGTTACGTGCACAAGTTGCCGCGGGGTTTTCAACCATGCACGAATCTTTCGCACTGAATAGGTTGATGCCTGCCTGAGCGCCCAAGATAGCGTTCACCGGAGCGCCGGTTAAACCTGCGTTACCCAAAACCGCACCGGCGCCAACTGCACCCAAAGCGATTGAGTTATCGTAGCTGCGAGCCTGCGTAAAACGAGCTTCGTTAACAGCAGAGTAAAAATCACCGCGCTGATCGATCAATGCGTCGTACCAAAATACGCCAGAGGTCACAGATATTGTGTCGCTGAATTCAAAGAACGCTTGTAATTCATGTGAGCTGTAATCTGCTTCATGGTTTACATAGAACTGACGGTCATGGAATTGACTGTAAGTATTATCATCGTCTGTCGTACGCTGGTAAGACAGCTGGTTTTGGCCGTAGATGTACTTAACAGTTAGCGAATCAGTGGCATCCCATGTAAGAGTTGCCTGAGTACCTTGTTGGTTGAATTCTTCGCGATTCAAACCATTGGTTGCAGCGCAAAGCTTGTCGCCATCGATGTCGTCGGGGAATACACAAGAATTCAGTCGAGCAAGGCTTGCCGCTGAAGTTGTGTTGAACCCGTCCATTGATGCCGCAGCATTTTGGAAGCCATCAAAGTCAGCAAAGTCTAAACCAAGGCGGTTGGACTGCGCTTCTCTAACCTCACCCGAAACTGGGTTGGTGAAGCTGCGTACTGCAGAACTGGGGTCGTAAAAGTCATTCGCCAAGGCATCTGTCTGGGTACGATCAATGAAGCGATAGCCAGGTACAATTTCTGTAGTACGAGAACCTTCGCCGTCTTCATTAAGTACAACCAGGCCCGCGCCGTTAGCACCACCAAATGAACGGTCAATGTCCATCCAGTTTTGGCGAACGTCTAAGGTCACCGAATCGCTGATGTTCCACTTTAGTTGGATCGCTAGGTTATCTGTACCCAGACCATCAAGGTCTTCGGTTGGTCCTAGTTCTTCAATAGAGCCATCTCTTTCGCGATAGCTGAAGTTAACACGACCTAAAAGCTTGTCTTCGATGAGTGGTCCAGAGAACGCACCGTAGTAATCTTGAGTGCCAAAATCGCCAACAATGGCTTTCATCGCACCTTCAAATTCTTCGGTAGGTTCTTTGTAAAGAATGTTGATCGCGCCACCAACAGCGTTACGACCGTAAAGTGTACCCTGTGGTCCACGAAGTACCTCAATACGCTCTACATCCCAAAAGGTTGCTGCGGTTGCAGTCAACAAATCTTCTGAGTAAACACCGTTCATGTAAGTTGCCACGCCGGGATCTCCGCCCAGTGCGCGGAAGTTACGACCAACACCACGCACTGTGGCATCGTATGGCTGAATCGTTGTAGCAGGCACAAAGTTCTGCAAGTCTTCCTGATTTCGAATACCGAAATCATCAATGAACTCGCCGGTAAATGCAGTGATGGAAATAGAAGTGTCTTGAATGGACGCTTCTTGTCGTTCCGCGGTCACAATGACCTCTTCAATCTGACGACCTTCCGCCAACAGTAAGTTTGGCGCAAGAATTGCGGTTAACGCAGCCCCGGAAATGAGGCGTTTTTTACGGATCATCGAATTACCCTCCAGTTTTTGGATGAAAGTGGACGGGTTTTTAACAGATACCAAAAGTTGACGCAAACATTTTTACTATGACCGACCAAATTGAATTAGATATCCGCACTTTTCCTACAGCCTGCTGAATGAGTTGGTTATAAATAGTCAAAGTTGAAGGTCGGCTTTGAACTCAATACAGAACACCAATAGTGGACGAAACCGAAATATTTATTTTTTAAAAATCAATTAGTTAGAACAAAAATCGCGATAGATTAAAAATGTTATCTAGACAAAAGTTGAATTGCCCTTAGGCTAAACACGGCCTGAACCCCCTAGTTTCGCCTGGCATACCCCATCGCAATACGCACCCTGGATTTTTTTCATCAGGTACCGCCTGTACCGTCTAAATGGCGCAGTTGCTTCATGATAGCCTTGAGGCGCGTGGCAGATTTTTTACAACTCCCCTTTTGCTGGCCTCAACGGGATCCTGCCGGCCAATTTCGTGGCGAGGATGGCATGCCCTATACCGAAGAAAAGCAGCCTTACATACACAGGCTCACTATGCTGGGCATACTTGCTCAGGAGCAAGACCAGAGCATCGAAGTTGCTGATGAAATCTATCGGCTAATTTGGTCCGGCAACAAAAACTGGCACGAAGGCACAAAACTGCAGGACGCAGCAAGCAGATGTAAGCTTGATCTCGCCTCTATGGATGAACAGATACAGCAAGAGTCATCACGATTAGAGGCGGCGATACAAACCAACCAGAAAGCGCACGATGCAGCAGGACACTGGTGTGTACCCACCTACGGATACAAGGGCCAGGCATATTTTGGCCAAGATCGCCTAGATGTGCTGCTGTGGGCGCTCAAGAAGGACGGGTTGAATGAGCGTTAGACAAATACCTACAGCCGAGAAACAAAGCCGCAGGTCTCGTTTCCATGGAAAAAGCGCGGTCTGGAGTGAGCCTGAGATAGTGCGTTGAAACGAGAGAATGGGATAAATGGAGCGGGAAACGAGACTCGAACTCGCGACTTCCACCTTGGCAAGGTGGTGCTCTACCAACTGAGCTATTCCCGCTTTGTGTAGCTTTGCGCTAAACAGGAGCGGAATTCTAACGAAGTACGGCTGGGAGTCAAACCCAATCACGCACATAGACTCAACTATCTTCGTTATAGGCTGAAAAATCTCACCAACCAGTCAAAAAACCGTAAATATCGGCTTGCAATATGCCCACCTTGGGACATAATCAGGGTTCAATTAACAACAACTAAAGGAGGTGATCAGTGGTATCTATTGCAAGTTTCGAGGGACGACCTTCTTAGTTGCTCCTCACATACGAGCAATGAGGGCCGGTTTTTAACCGGCCCTTTTTATTTGGGGGACACTTTTTGAGTGTTAAACAGCGGAGTGTCAGAAATTGGAGAGTCAGAAACTGGAGAGTTAGAAAGTTTGCGCACAACTCTTTGTGAGCCGCTATTTAGAGAAAGCTATCTGAAGCGCGTTACTTGAAGGGTTTTTCCTATAAGCGTTATTCCAAACGCCTCTGTAATCCGCTTCTACCCCGTCAGACGAACACTTTGTCGTCACACTCAAGCTACCTTTCTAACGCGTCGTCTATCGGATATAACCTGCGCCGAACTCACGGCCCTACCCTGCTCTCACGCAGTTAAGCTTTGGCCTCATCATTAATGATGACATTGCGCCAGAGCGGACTCACTGAAGACACCACTAGCAAAACGATAATCATCCCAAGCCCAGAAAAAATAATGGCTTGCTGAGGGCCATATAGGTCTGACATGTAGCCGTTGAGCAAAGCACCAAATGGACCTGCGCCCATAAAGGAAAATGCATAAAAGCTCATCACCCGCCCGCGTTGATTGGGGGGTGCCAACTGCTGCAGTAAAGTCCGAGACATGGGCATGGCCAGCCCGCCGCAAATACCCCAGACAAAAACAAGGCTGGTAAACACTATTTGATTGGAGACAAAACCTGCGCTCATTAACACCATTGATCCAATACCTTGGGCTAGGATCAGGGCCCGACCTGCACGGGAAACATAGCCCACCCGCAACAACACCAATATCGTTAAAACCAAGCCCAAGGAGTTCAACGCATTGAGGGCCGCCAAATCAGCGGAAGAACCGGCAAATACTTCGCGTATAGCTAAAGGGAAGGCAACAATAAAACTGCCCATAAAGAAGAAGCCCATGGCAATGTTCTGAATCAACACCGCCCGCATTACCGGGTTGCCAAGCACTGTGGAGGCGCCCTCCCACAAACCTTTAAGTACGGTTTCGCGATCGTTTTTTGCCACCACCACTGGGCGACCAATTTCGCCCAACTGGAAATATCCCCAGGTGCCTAAGAGTAAGATAACGGCTTGAAAACTAAGAATATATACAGGCCCTACTGAGTCAGCGAAACCCGCCAAGGTATAACCAAGAATTTGAAAACCAAACTGGCAGAGGCTAGTGAGCATGACCATGCGCTGAACATTTTGTCCAGCAACCAAGTTCAATAGCCCGTCTCTTGCTGGGGTTAAACATGCTTGCGCTACCCCCATCAGCAAAGCGTAAACAATCATCACAGGATAAGACAAAGCGTCGAACAGTAACGCGAAGATCAGCAACAATGGCAGAACTGCCGCGAACAGCTGTGACCATATAGCCTGGCGTTTTTGGCCTATTCGATCGGCCAAAACCCCGGCAATAAGGATTAGGAACAAGCCCGGTAAAAGCACCGACATCTGCGCCAAGCCAACACGCTCAGCGCTCTCGCGCAATACAATGGTGACCAGCCACGCAAACAGCACAGACTGCATACCGAAGGCCGCATACCAAGAGGAGATCGCTAACAGATAACCATTTCTAGAATTAATTACGTCACCTCTAAGCGAAAAATATAAAAGCCGAGCTACCGTGTGGTTACCTAGCAGCCCACGCCGCTAGATAAGCGAAAAACAGTATCCCTATACGCAGCAGGCGCCTGCCTACCATTTGGGGTGTCAACGAGCCTATGTAGCTCAACGCCTTACAACAATCTAGGAAGCGCTGAGCACAAACCCTTCATAGTCATTAGCGGCCACTCTATCGCAGGTTTCTCGATAGGTGCCCACGCCGCCTACATAAGGCATAAATATGCGCGGCTTGCCGGGAATATTCGCACCCAGATACCAAGAGTTACAAGAGGCAGCCGTGAACATGGTGCCTTCAGCCGCTTCGTTCACATGCGCAATCCACTTATCTTCTGCATCTAGGGTGGGCTCTATAGTGGCCAGCTCCGATTTATCCATGTAGGCAATACAGTCGCTGATCCAATCTACATGCTGCTCTATTGAGACAATCATATTGCTCAATACAGAGGGTGAACCCGGCCCGGTAATTGTGAAGAGATTGGGGAAACCACTGGCTTGCAAGCCCAGATAAGTTCGTGGACCTGCCTCCCAATGCTCAGTCAACGCCGTATTATTTCTGCCGCGAATATCAATTTTGCCAAGGGCACCGGTCATGGCGTCAAAGCCAGTGGCGTAAACCAACACGTCAAATTCGTACTCACCTTGGCCGGTTTTAACGCCATTGGCCTGAATGTTTTCTATACCGCCCTTGCGTAAATCCACTAAGGTCACGTTATCCCGATTAAAGGTTTCATAATAATCGGTATCGATGACCGGGCGCTTACACCCCATGGGGTAATCGCGAGGCATCAGTGACTCTGCGGTGTCACCGTCTTTAATCACCCGCTTAATCTGCTGTCGGTACATCTCGCAAGCCAGTTCGTTTGCCTCTGGGTCCACTGACACGTCAGCAAAGCGCCGAATGGCCACAAAGCCTTCCTCTTCAACCAGCGCCATCCGCTGGGCTTCCGTGGTCGCCAGAATTTCGTCTGTTGGCTCGACACTTTCAGCGCCACCAAAACCGAACCCATAACCAATAATGCCCACTTGCGAGGCGCGCTGTTCGTCACGAATTTCCGCGTAGTTCTTTTTCGCCTCCTGCTGGAAGGCTGCGCTCAAAGGCCCATTGTGTGCAGGCATCGTATAGTTAGGTGTGCGCTGAAACACTGTTAAGTGCTTGGCTTGTTCAGCAATCACGGGAATAGATTGAATACCCGATGAACCAGTACCAATGATACCTACTGATAGTCCTGAAAAATCCACGCCCTGCTGAGGCCAGTTACCGGTGTGATAAATAGGCCCAGCAAAATCCTCTGCACCGGCAATAGTCGGCGTATTAGGAACGGACAAGCAGCCTGTTGCCATAATGCAAAAACGCGCGCTGTAATGGTCACCGGCTTGGGTACTGATATCCCAACGTTTACTCTCTTCCGCAAATACAGCGCTGGCTACGCGTGTGTCAAATTGAATATCTGAACGTAGATCAAAGCGCTGAGCCACGTGGTTGGCATACTGCAAAATCTCCGGCTGCGCTGCCATAACCTCGCTCCAGTTCCACTCTTGCTGCAGCTCTTCAGAGAAACTATAGGAATACTCCATACTCGGCACATCACAGCGAGCACCCGGATAACGGTTCCAATACCAAGTGCCCCCTACATCGCTGCCGGCCTCTAACACTTGGACACTCAACCCCAGCTGGCGCAAACGGTGCAACATGTACATACCGGAAAAACCCGCACCAACCACAACCACATCAACCTGAGTAGGCTCTATTTGACTGTTCAACTTCATCCCCTTCTTCTACTAGCTACATATGGTCATACACTGCAGCTTATCCTCACCCCAGCTCAACACCCCTAACCAGCAAAGCGGAGGGCGTGTTGAGATTTGCTGTTGCCTACAGTTTACGGCGAGCCATTGGTGGTTACTAGTAGTGCTTACTCGTTGAGATTAAGAGCGCCCTGAACTGGGCAAGTTGATACCCAGTTCGACGCCACATTGACTGCGCTTAGCCCAGCGGCTAGTTGTCCTGAGCAGCCGCTCGAATATAGGCCTTACGCTCAGAGGTAATAGGGTGAGAGGACAGCAACTCAAGCAAACTTCTAGAAAAGTTACTTTCCTCGTCTTTTGCGTCGTTTGAGTTTTCAACCAGACCTTCTCTTGCATTGCTCACATCAGCGCCTTGGCTGTCTTTATTGGCTGAGCCTTCAACTTGCGGGCCAAGACTTATGCTTTCTGGGCGTTCTGTTCTCTCTGGGCTTTCTGGGCTTTTCAAGTCCAAACTAATTGATAGCTCATCTTCATGGGAGACACCGTGACTGGCTTCAATCCGATCCAACATAGTGGCGAGCTTCAAGGGAGAAATTCCTAGCGCCTTGAGTTCAACAATGGCAAATTCGTCGGCTTCACGCTCATGCTTACGGGAATACGCGGCCTGCCCCAAGGTTAATGGCAGCGCCAACACGAGCTCTCCAACCCCGCCTATGTCACCGGTAATCATGGTTAACACCACCGCCCAGGCCACGCTCTGCAAAATTGATCGCTCCACATGCAATAACCGGGCATGCCCTAGCTCGTGGAAGTACACGGCCAATAGCTCTTCATCGTCACTGGTGAGTTGCACAAGATCGTCGGTGAAGACCACGGTGGTCTGACTCAGAGTAAAAGCGTTTGCGCCCACACGTTGAGCCTTACGAAAATACAATTCATCTACCTCACCCCGAGCGAGAAAAAATGCACGCAACTGCGCCTGACGCTCGTCAGACAATGCGGAGTCATCTAGCGCAAGATCCAACTTCTCAAGGGTCGAATTGGCCAGTTTTGCACTGACGCTTTCTGGCAAGATATAGGCCGTTGCTTCCGCCAACTTAGGCACCCCATAGATCCCAAATCCAAGAATAAAAAGCAGGGTACCAAGTGTCGCCGCAACTATAATGCCGCCCCGCTTTTCTAGTCCCGCCACCCAGTCCATGATTGATCCTTTACCTAAAGACGCAACCAACTGATCTAATTCCGCTGACGCATCAGCGGCAAAAAAATCGTTTCCCTGCCAAGTTATTTTGCGCGGCATGGCGCCTAAAGCCGCTTCAATATTTAGGCGGTTTGGATCAAGTTGAAGCCTCTGCTCACCATAAATCAATACAGCCTGCAGGCGTTCAACAGTTAGCGTCGCGGGATGTCCACGACTGCTCACGCCGTCATAATAGGTGCCGGAAAGTACTGTCATATGCCAATACCAAGATCGAATGCCTCGCCAATTTCTTCGCCAAGTGGGTTGCTCTCGTCCCCGGACTTAGCCACAAACGAGTCCAAATCAACCGCATCTACCCACAAATTGTCCTGCAAATATTGAGTCATCCGGACCTGCGCAAAGGGGTAATAAAAACCTAGGGTCACAAGTACTAATACTGTGTTGCTTACAACAATCTTACCCAGCCCAGTGATAGCGACACTCGTGCCCACATAATTGTCGGCAATCTCAATATTGTTGTAGACGGTTTGAAAATACATCGCCTGATACACAGCAAAAATCATGATGTAAAAAACGAAATAAGCCGCGCCAACTAGCAAAGCCGCGAACGCACCCATCGCACCAAAGCCAAAATCTTCATTAGCACCAAAACCTGTAATGCCAAGCAACGAGGTCAACAATACAAGCAATATGCCGCCCACCAACGTAAAACCGAATACTGCCAATGCCAGCAGATAAAAATCAGCTGGCTTAGTGGTAGAGGTGCTGTTGGATCCACCAAATCGATAATTCGACAGTAGATACTGATTTTGTTTGTACCAAGCATATGGGAGGCCAAAACCCAGCGTCACAACACCAAACAATGGCCACAAGAGATACGCTTTAGCCGCGCCAACCCAATCACCATCGAAGCCAAATCGGACACCCCGCCAACTGCTCATTTGCGCATTGAAGCGCAGTGCTCGATATATGATCCAAGGCAGTGCAGCGACAAATAACAAACCAACCAGCCCGCCGAGAGCCGGGGGCCCAAAAGACACCAATACTTGGTAGAGCACCAACAAAGCTATGGCCAGCATACGGCCTTTTAAAATTGCTATTGGATCACCCAAGTAGTCGAAGCGATCACCGTCTAGCTCGGTGTTGCCGTAGAAATAGCGTTTTGTTCTAACTGTTGCCCATGCGGAGTAAATGCCTAGCGTTAGAATAGTCAGGACAATATTGACAATCCATATCCGGAAATACTCACCCCCTTCGCCATGAAACTTGAAGGGCACGCGAACAGATTCCTGCCGCATCGAGACGGGCACTGAATGTTGCGAATCGCCGCCCGTCGCCCCAGTGATTAAACCTTCAGACATGCTCCAATCTCCTTACTATACTTTGTGCACCTTACTCCTAGCAGAAAGTAAGCGCTAACATAACTGGGCACTGCCGAATGGTGTCTTTTCTGGATTAGGCATGCTTAATAGGACGGAATGGCTTTCGCATTAGGCGCAATTGACTAGTGGTAATTGATCAATTGGCGGCGACTGCGATGTTGTAACCGGCCCATGCTGAGCGCAAGGTGTGGTGGGAGAACGGAGGCTCTTTACAACAGGCATCTTTGCGCACGGATCTTTGCGCGCGGATCTTTGCAAAAGAATCTTTGCAAAAGGAATATTTAGTTAAGCTCATAGCTTGCGAGCAAAAGGGATCAGGAGAGAACCTTAATGAAAAAATTTATTAGAAATACAGCGGTAGCACTAATTACGGCCACCGTTGCCATTGCTGCAATCATTGTGATTAAAACACTCAACCATACGCCGCCCCTTTTCAGTGACGTCGCCGAAGTAAATATTCAGTTAGATGAGGCCAAGTTGGCAGCCAATCTCGCCGCCGCCATACGCTTCAAAACCGTTTCCTATCAAGCCTCCAAAGGTAAGCAAAACAAAGAATTCAGTGATTTTATAGCGTGGGTCGCGACCACCTACCCGCAAGTCAATGAGGCCTTACAACTTGAGCTTGTGAATCAGTCAATGCTTTACAAATGGCAAGGTTCTGATGACGCCTTAAAACCCATTTTGATTACAGGCCACTATGACGTTGTCCCCGTCATTCCTGGCTCCGAGGCAAAATGGCAGCAACCGCCCTTCTCAGGCAACATTGTTGATGGTGTCATTTGGGGCCGAGGCGCGCTAGATGACAAGAGCGGTGTAGTTGGCATTTTGCAAGCCGTCACCTACTTACTGGAACAAGGCTTTCAACCTCAGCGCACCGTGTACTTGAGTTTTGGTCACGATGAAGAAATTGGTGGCCGCAATGGCGCCGGGGCGATAACGGCGCTGCTTAAAGAACAAGGCGTTCAATTAGCGTGGTCACTGGACGAGGGTTCCTTTGTTTTCGACGGCATTTTCCCCGGCCTAGATGCGTTGATGGCGTCTATTAATGTGGCAGAGAAAGGCAGCATTACCCTGGATATTGTCGCCACCGCCCCCGGCGGCCACTCCTCAATGCCACCTCAAAACAACGCGGTGAGCGACTTAGCCAAAGCCATCACCAAACTGCAAGACAATCCGGTACCGGGCGGTCTGGGCGGACTGAGCACTGAGATGTTCGACAATGTCAGCCGTTACATGCCCTTCACTATGCGCGGCCTCTTCGCCAACCAATGGCTATTCGGCCCAGTGATAGACCGACAACTCAGCGCTTCAGCCACTACCAACGCCATGCTACGCACCACTACCGCGCCTACCATGTTGTCCGGCAGCGTTAAGACTAATGTCCTACCTATTGAGGCCATTGCCACAGTCAACTTTAGAATTCACCCAAGAGATAACATGCAAAGTATTGAAGACTACGTGACCCAACTTGTGGCAAGCGACACCATTAGCGTACGCGCACGAGGCGGCATCAATGCCTCAGCAGTATCAGACTGGAACGCTAAGGGTTATGAGGACATTGCTCGGAGCATGCGCGAGGTTTACGGCGATATTGCCGTGGCGCCAGGGTTGATGATTGCGGGGTCTGATAGCAAACATTATGGGCAAGTGGCGGATAACGCCTACCGCTTTAATCCATTTGTTTTAGCTTCAGAGGATCTCACTGGCTTTCACGGTACCAATGAAAAAATCACCGTTGCGAACTTTGCCCAAGGCGTTAGGGGATATATCCAGATCATTCGCAATGGCAGCGAACAGTAGGGCCAGTGGTCACTGAGGCAGTGGCTGCTGAGGCAGCGAGGGTATGCGCCTCGACCGAATGAAAAATAATAAGACCCCAGAAATGAAAAAGCCCTCTAAGACCTAAGTCTTAGAGGGCATCTCAATATGGCGTCCCCAAGGGGAGTCGAACCCCTGTTGCCGGGATGAAAACCCGGAGTCCTAGGCCTCTAGACGATGGGGACTGGTCTTCTTCAGATACTTCGCATTTCTGCTTTCTGAAGAAGGCGCGAATTCTATGAACCAGACTCGCGCACGTCAAGTAATCGCTGTATCTATTTTGCATGAATTTGCATGAAACCGACTTTAGTGCACTTTTGGCTAAAAACGGATGCCTAAACCCAGGGTGTAAGTGGTGTCTGTTTTTTCATTACCGGGCGTGGGGTCAGTTTCATAATTGAGATCCACCCGAAATGCAGTATCAATTCGATGATTGAGTGCAAAGCGCAGCCCCGAAGAGCTGGACAAAACTTGACCGCGGTCATCCTCTGGAATAATCAACAAACTCTGACGATGAAATAGCTCAACCCGCTTGGCAAAAAAGTAACGGTTATAGTCTAGACCCCACCTGATGGCTGGACTCACCTCATCATCACCGTCTAACTCCTCTTGAACCGCACTAAGACCCAGTTCTGTAGATAACGCGCCGAAACTGTTATCAACAAACTGATAACCGGCACCCATACCGACGCTAATACGCTGATCTACATCTTTGATGGGGTCACTGAAATATTCTGCGTTGGCAGAACTAAACCATTGGTCAGACAAAAACAGTTTAAAACCATAATCCAAATCTAGCTGATCCTTAGTCTTAAGCCCCTCGCTGTCTTCAGTGTTGACCAGCAAGGTAATCTGATGGGCAGTTCTGTCACGCTTATAATCGGACTCTATCAGCGTATTGTAACTTTCAGCCGTGGAGTTTCCGGACGACAGCGCCAACGCTAGATCTACCCGAGAATCCCATTCCCTGACTAACGAGGTGAACGCGAGCTTACTTTGAGTCGCGAGCACCAGGTCTTCAATGGCGAACGGTATGTTAGCGTTGGCGGTGATCGCAACAGGGGCGCCATCAACACTGGCTAAGCGGCCCACCACCCGTTTGTCCTGCAAACGTAAGGTATAATTCCCTTCTGTCTCTATTTCGCGAACTGCCGCCATATCAATGACCACATCGCCTGCATAAGTGGTAGATAAAACCAGCCGCCCCCCAGCAATGCTGTCTACCTCACCCGTTAACACATCACCGTTTTCTACAACCACGGTGTCCCCAAGTGCAGCCTTTGGGATGATAATGCTGAACAAAAGCAGCAAAAAATAGCGCGTCATTTACTTATTCCTAATGTCGGCTGAACTTACCGATTCTTATTTCTAATTTCTTTTGAACTTTGTAAAACTTTTTTCAATTTAGTTTTGTAGTCAGTTTGTGCTTTTTTATCCGCCGTCTTTACTGCCTTTGATTCTGCCTTTGATTCTGAGTTTGATTCTGAGTTGGGTGCTGACCTCAGAGCAGATATCGAAGCTGGCTTATTGGCCGCTTTTTTTCTCGAGCAACTTCTGCCCCACCCAGTGGCGGGCAAAATGTGAGGCTGTGCGACCACTGCGCACACCTCGGGCTAATGCCCAACGCAAAGCATCCTGACGGAAAGTTGCACGTTGAAATTCTTCCCTATCAATTTGACTGGGGTCGTAGTCGGCGACCAATCTCTGCACCCACACCTCTGCCATATCTACATAAGCCTCTTGACGAAAAGGATAAAACGACAGCCACAAACCGAACCTATCTGAAAGCGAGATCTTTTCTTCCACCGCTTCACCATGATGCAACTCACCCTCAACTAATCCGCTTTTGCTGTTGTCGCTGCCGCGCTCTGGCAACAAATGGCGTCTATTAGAGGTAGCATAAAAAATGACATTGGCAGCGCCTTTAAACACAGACCCCTCTAATGCACTTTTCAGAATTTTATAGGAGGCATCGTCCTCTTCAAATGACAGATCGTCACAGAACACAATAAATCGATAAGGCTCAGCGCTCAGACGCGCAACTATCTCCGACAACTCTTGCAACTCGTCCTTGCGCAGCTCCACCAACCGCAGGCCGTCTTTGGCATATTCCTGCAGCAAACCATGTATTAGCGACGACTTACCCGCTCCGCGAGCGCCCCAAAGCAGCGCATTATTAGCAGGAAGCCCGGCGACAAACTGGGCAGTATTAAGCTGCAATGACGCCTTCTGAGCATCAATGTGCAGCAAATCATCTAACGCTTGGGTTTGTGTTTCAGGAAACCCAACAAAATCTGACTGCCACCGCCCTCGCTGCCATACGGCGGCAGTGCTTAAGTTCCAGTCAATGGCTGGCATGACGGGCAATATGCGTAAAATACGACTCAACACCTCATGCATTAAATCTTTTCCAGCAACTTGATCAGTGGCGGTCTTCACACCCTTCCCCTTGTTTTGTATCTTTATTCGTTAGTTTGTTAATTAGTTCGTCTAACGCAGTTGTTATATACAACTGTGTATTTGATTAGTGCCAACTCGTTAAGTTGGCCTAAGCGGGTTAGCTGGTGCCAATAGGCACAACATTGGTTGCCGCCTTGTGATAAAGCATAGCAGTGCCATCTGGATCTTCTAGGCTCAACACTCCGGCGCGAAAAAAATTGACCTTAAAACTACGCTGCCCAGTCTGAGTGGATAACACCAACAAATTGCCTGAGAAATGCCAATTGCCGGTGCGCGCTTGCGGCTCGTCATCGCCTTCCACCTGCATGGTAAAGGTGCCTTCACTGAGACCACCTTGAAGTTGCAGGTAACCTTCAGCGGTTTGCATGACCCAACGTCCGGGTAAATCTAAGGTCGTCAGCCACTGCTGCTTTGCACGCTTATTCGAGCGCACATAAATGATGACAATGAGCGTAACTAAGATCGTAATGATGAGAGGCATAAGCTATTGATTCAAATTTTGGACTAGGTTCAGACCGCTCACTAACCACAAGGTCGTTGGGTATCGTTTGCTAAAACTGGACCCGCTGGCGTGATGCAGACACCAAACCTAAGTTTGCCATACGCCCGAACATAAGCGAACATCCGTCGTCGCATTTATACTTACCTGCGGCCGCGCGCTCGACAGTATTAGCGACGTTTAGTGAGGACTGGCCGACCTTAGCTTATTGGGGATAGCTATATTCGGCGCGCAAAGAGCGCCAAAGAACGCCAAAGGAACGCCCATGAGGCGTACAGCAAGTATGCGAATAAACGCCTAGTTGTCTAATTTAAAGGGGAAACAAATGTCTGACGTATCAGCAAATGAACCAGCACCAACTCCAAAGCCAGCCGCAACCATCTTGCTGCTCAGACAAGGTGCTAAGGATCTTGAGGTTTTTATGGTCGTTCGGCACCATCAAATTGACTTTGCCTCTGGCGCATTAGTCTTTCCCGGCGGTAAAGCAGACCCCCAAGATTTCGCCGAAGACCTAATCCCCTATTTAGAGGGCGCAAATACCGACACAGATATGCGCGCGGCCCAGGTCAGCGCCATTCGCGAAGCATTTGAAGAATGCGGTATTTTGTTAGCACGAGAAAAAGGTTCAAACAGCATAATCACCGGTGAAAGATTGGCCTCACTACAAGAATTTCGCGAACCCATGAACAAAGGTGAGGTTTCACTCATCGACTTTTTACAGACACAAAACCTGGTTTTAGCCTGTGATGAACTCACCCATTTTGCGCATTGGATCACACCACCCATGATGCCCAAACGCTTTGATACCCATTTCTACCTCGCCCTTGCACCCGCTGACCACCTCGCCGTACACGATGGCTACGAATCAGTAGATTCAGTTTGGATTCCACCAGCAGATGCGGTGAAGGAAGAGGCTCAAGGCAAGCGCACGATTATTTTCCCAACACTGCGCAACTTAGAAAAACTCGCAACTTGGCGCAGCCCAGAAGAGGCCATTAGCAATACATTGCGCAGCACAGTGGTACCCGTATTGCCTTGGACAGAAAAACGCGAAGATGGTAATTATTTGTGCATTCCCACTGAGGCAGGCTATGCCATCAGCGAAGAAAAAATGCCGGAGCGCAAGGCAAAGTAAGCCTAACTACGCCCAACAAGGGCTAGGCAAGGCTAAGAAGGGCTAAAAAAACAGAGTTAAATACAGCGCCCGTTAGCCTCAACACACACTCAACAGTTACAACTGGAGCGACCCATGACCAACACATCCACAGACAACTCACAGGCTGCCACTGACGAGCACGCCATGTTGTATACCGTAGAAGATCATGTAGCCACCATCACCTTTAACCGCCCAGAACAACAAAACACTATTTCCGGCGCAATGCTGAATAGGTTCAGTGAAATGTTATTAGCCGCTGACCAAGATGTAGACGTACGCGCCATCATCGTTACCGGTACCGGCAAATTCTTTTGCGCCGGCTTAGATCTACGCGGCAGCGACATTACTAACAATCTAGCGGACAAAAAACGTAGAAGCCCAACAACACTAGACCTGCGCAACACGCCACCCACTGTATTGCACAATATCGACACCCCTACCATCGCAGCACTGAATGGTTCAGCTGCAGGTTACGGTATGGATCTAGCATTGGGCTGTGACATTAGAATAATGGCAGATACAGCAAAACTGGCCGCAGCATTTACTGCGCGCGGTGTAGTGCCTGAGTCTGGTGGTACGTGGATTCTGCCAAGACTCATTGGGTGGTCAAAAGCCAGCGAAATTATTTTTACCGGCAAAACTTTGGTTGCATCAGAATGCGAAGAAATGGGCCTTGTGTCCCATGTGGTAAACAATAATGAAGTGGGCGCTCGCGCACTGGAAATGGCCAAACAAATTGCCTCTATGGCACCGCTGGCCGTACAGTCTTCTAAACGCATGATGCGTATGAGCATGAACGAAACATTCAACGACCACGTGCACCATGTGTTTTTGCAGCTACTACCGTTATTTCAATCCGACGATTTCAAAGAAGGCATGGCGTCGTTTATGGAAAAGAGAGATGCAGATTTTAAGGGCCAGTAACCGTTTGATTAAGGGCTTATATAGGCCCTTATAAAAGCAGAGCCAAACCAACATTAACAACCACCAATACTTAGTCAATTTTTGTTAGGGGAAATAACATGACAGACGCATACATAATAGACGCAGCCAGAACACCTCGCGGCATCGGCAAAGCCGGTAAGGGCTCGCTGTCGGAATTCCACCCAAGCCGGCTGCTGGCTAAAGTGTTTGAAGGCATTCAAAGCCGCAACGATCTAAACACCGCAGACATTGATGATGTGGTTGTAGGTTGTAGCTCACAAGTGGGTAAGCAGGGTTCATGCGTTGGCCGTATGGCTGCATTAGACGCAGGCTGGGACACCTCAGCATCTGCGGTAACCCTAGATCGTTTCTGCGGATCAGGCATTACCTCTGTGAACTTGGCAGCGGCCAACATCATGAGCGGCATGGACGATCTATGTGTCGCCGGTGGCGTTGAGATGATGTCGTACACAGCCACGCTGACACCAGAATACGGCAACAGAACAGTAGACGGCGGCAACTTACATTTGCGTGACCTGCACCCGCAGCCACACCAAGGTGTGTGTGCGGATATGATCGCCACCCTCGACAACTTCAGCAGAGAAGAGTTGGATGCGTTGGCCGTTGAAAGCCAAATTCGTGCCCAACACGCGGTTGCCAATGGCTACTTCGACAAAAGCGTTATTCCTGTATTTAACGACGACGGCACCCTTGCTCTAGATCGCGAGGAGTTCCCGCGCCCTGGCACCACTATGGAAACTTTGGCAGCACTGCCTACTGTTTTCTCTCAGTTTATGGATGCCCCAGTAGACAACGGCGGCGAAACCTTCCGCCAGTTAGTCGCTCGCAAGTACCCAGATTTAGACATTAACCACGTACACCATGCCGGCAATAGCTCAGGTGTTGTAGACGGTGCTGCGGCATTGATTTTAAGTAACAAGGCCTATGCAGACAAAGTGGGCTGGAAGCCACGCGCGCGCATTATCTCAATGGCCACAGTCGGCGGCGATCCCACCCTTATGCTTAACGAACCGGTACCTGCGGCAAGAAAAGCGTTAGCTCGAGTAGGTATGACCGTAGACGATATCGACTTGTTTGAAATCAACGAAGCCTTCTCAGTAGTTGCTGCGAAGTTCATCCGCGACTTGGGACTCGATCCAGCCAAGGTAAATGTTAACGGCGGCGCAATGGCGTTAGGTCACCCTATTGCAGCTACAGGTTCAATCCTCATTGGCACCATGTTAGATGAGTTAGAGCGCCGCGACCTAAGCACTGGACTGATCACCATGTGTACTGGCGGCGGCATGGCACCTGCCATTATCATTGAGCGCGTCTAATTAAATTTAGGCATTGGCCGCAACCCGCAACGCCCCGACGTCAACATCGGGGCTTGCTGTTGCATCTGGGTTTAACCCTGGCTCTGAGCCACTTAGCATCCAGCATCACATCAAGCAGCAACTTTGCCCCGCAGAAATTTCGTCGTGCGCTTAGCACCACTTTAAGCACACTTTTATGCACACTTTTATGCACTCTGGGCCTAGCCCTTTCCCTAGGCGGTTGCGGCGAAGACGATGAAGCCATCAAAACTCAGGGCATAACAGCGCTAAATGACTGGTTTTTAGCGGCTGCCACAGATAACCCACCCAGTTGCCACGCGTTTGGCTTGGTTAAATTTTATGACGCAAGCTGTGCAGACATGTATGAACACGCAGCAAAAATAGCACCTGAAAGCCGCACAATCACCAGCAGCAAGCTGCTCAAATGCTATGGCCAAGGCACTCAGGAATTATGCGGAGAGTTTGTCGAAATATGGCTGACCTCAATGGACACGCGCGGCAATACAATCCAAGAGGGCGCAGTATTAAAGCGCGATGACGACGTTTTTAGATTGTACTGGTACCGCTCAGACACACTGTTCACAACACTTACCCAGCGCGCAGAAAACGCTGACGACCAGGGCTACGAGCGCACACTAGAAGACAAACAAACCCAGTTAGAGGCAGTATATGCAGAAATTGTGCAACGCCAGCCAGCGCTGTATCAATTTGTTATGTGCACGGACGCGTCGGTTTCTAGCAGCAAATTGGTCGGCAAGCCGGTTGCTCCGAAGGACATCAGCGCCGCAGATATGGCCTCACGTGCGCAGCAATGCCCTGAGAATTTCTGCCTTGCTCTGGTAGGCAAACGCATCGCCCCTTTATGTGATTAGCGCCGAAGTAGAGTGAAGTAAGAGTGCGACCGCAGACAATAGGATCGGTTTCGAGCAAGGGCGACTTCTCGTCGTCCCCTCTTCGATTTTCCAAAAAGGGCTAACCCAACAAATTGAGTAGAACATGAACAAAGCAGAAACTTTTAGAAGCGAAACCAGAGCTTGGTTGGCCGAGCACTGTCCTCCGGGTGCCCGTGGCGATGGTCAAATACCTTGGGGCAGCAGCAAAATCGACCTTAATGCAGACAGCAAACTTTGGTTGGAACGCATGGCTGAACGAGGTTGGACCGTGCCCACATGGCCGGTTGAATATGGCGGCGCGGCGCTAGACAAAGACCTTTACCCCATTTTGATTGATGAACTAAAACGCATAAATGCCAGAACCCCACTGACCGGGCGTGGCGTGAACTACATTGGACCCACCATATTGGAAATGGGCACCGATGAGCAAAAGGCGCGTTGGCTGCCGGGTATCGCACGTGGCGAAGGCGGCTGGGCTATGGGCTACTCTGAACCAGGCGCCGGTTCAGATCTAGCGAGCTTAGCGTGTAAGGCTGAACTCAAGGGCGACCATTACGTACTTAACGGGCGCAAGGTGTGGACGTCAGACGCTATGGATTGCGACTACATTTTTGTCCTTGCACGCACCAACCCAACAGCACCCCAACACTTAGGTATAAGCCTAATACTGGTAGATATGTCGCAACCCGGCGTAGAGGTCACCCCAGTACGCCTACTCAGCGGCGCATCGCCCTTCAACGAAACCAATTTTGAGAACGCCATAGCGCCCGCTAACGATGTCATTGGCGGCGTAGATAACGGCTGGACAGTCGGCAAACGATTACTCCAATTCGAGCGCTCTACTCACGCAGGCATCAATACCTCAGGTTCACAAGGTGGCCGCTCAAGTGACAGCCCCCTGCCTGCACAAGTACAACAATACAGCCCAGTGGTAGAGGGCAAAATTGCCGACACCAGTTTGCGCCGCCGCCTACTTAACCATCAGATTGCTTTTACTGCCCAACGCCTAACCCAGAAGCGCGTCATTGAAGAAACTGCCGCCAGCGCACCGGGCTTCGCCTCTTCTGCGGTAAAACTGTCTAACGCTTTAATCACTCAGGAAGGTGACGAAATACTGGTAGCGGCCATGGGTACACAAGGTATTGGCTGGGAGGCAACCGGCTTTAAAACTGAAGAGATAGACGCCACAAGAGATTGGTTGAAACAGAAGTCGCTAACCATTGCAGGCGGTACCAAAGAAGTGCAACTGAACATAATTGCCAAACGTGTGTTGGGCTTACCCGACTAGCCCAACGTTTCAATGGGTAGGCAACACACGAGACCGAAGAGAGAGAAAGAGTGCTGTGTGTAGCTCTAGGGCTGCAATCGTTGCATCTGCCAATGTTGCTCAACATCACGCTTAAACTGCAACCTATCGTGCAACCTACCCTCGCGCCCCTGCCAAAACTCATAAGCTTCGGGCCGCAACTTAAAACCACCCCACGCCTGCGGTCTTGGCGCTTGCTCTGTATGCTGGGCCGCCAACGCTTTATAACGTTGTTCTAACTCATGGCGGCTATCCACAGGCTGGCTTTGCTGAGACGTGGCCGCCGCCAACTGGCTAGCCAGTGGCCGCGAATAAAAGTAGGCGTCTGCTTCAGCCGCACTTAACGCCACTACACTGCCGCGAATCCGAATCTGCCGATCTAACTCACGCCAATGAAAGAGCAGTTCAGCCCGAGGGTTGGCGGCTAACGCCTGGCCCTTCTCACTGCCGCCATCAGAAAACCAACTAAAGCCCGCTTCATCAAAGCCTTTGAGCAGCACAATGCGCACTGTAGGCTGACCTTGTGCGTCAGATGTGGCCAAAGCCATAGCAGTGACATCTTGAATCTCCGCCTTTTCAGCCTCACCCATCCATCGCTTAAATTGATCCAAGGGATCTTTGGCAATCTCGGCGCTACTTAGCGTGGCGTATTTATATTCTCGACGGACGTCGCGTATTAGATCGGTCATTTTTGGCGTTCTAGTGGCATAAGCATAGTCGCTAGCCTAGTAGGGAAAGGCCGGTCACGCCAGTGCTTAAGGTCGCAAAATGTTGGAAAGATCTTCGCTGGTACGTTTCAAGTACTTTGCTAGAACATAGGGTGTTCTTAGATCCATTTGGGCCACATTGAGCCCCACCCCAACTATTTATCTGGCGTATCACCTGATGCTGCATCTACAGAATCATCCGCTTGGGGCACCGCACTGCGATAACCCCATACGGGGGACATAAACGCACCATAAAGAAACAGTATCAGCGACAGCGCCATAGCGGGAATTAGCGCATTGAGCGTACCAAATCGCTCAATCATCCAACCCAGCACAATGGCGCCTATTGGCGCGCTACCTACCATGCCAATGCTGAACACCGACATGATTCGCCCCAGGTATTCATTAGGCGCTGACTCCTGAACAATGGCCCTAGCCAAATTAGTGGTCACACCCATATTCAAACCCCAACCTATGGTGGCCACCACCATCACCCAAAATGCAGGTTCTATCCACATCAAATAAATCACTACTATCCGCGACAACTGCATAATCAAAAACAATCTGCCTGGGGCCTTTAGCGGCATATAACGCAGCAAGATAATATTCGACAACGTAGCACCGGCAAAAAATACCGCCATGAGTACTGCTAACAACCACGCATCGCCATCGTAAATACGTTTAACAATAAAGGGGAAAACCGTAATAAAAGAACCGGCGTTAAAAATACTGGAACTAAAGGTAATCAGCAGCGTATGGAAAATAATCGGGCTTCGGTAGGTGGCGACTAAACCGTCGCGTATCACCTGCACCGAAGATGCACCGTTAGCGGGCTTGACCGCAGATTGTACCGGTGCAATACGCATCATCATAAGACCCGCCAGCACAAGCCCAAAGGCCTGAAGGCCGAGCACAGGCGATATCCCCAACGTATCAATCTGACCCGCAAGAATTAGGCCCACCACTTGAACCACAAATCCCATGGCTGTGGCAGCAGTTACGCCCTGCTGCACTGATGAACTGGTGAGTCGATTTAAAATCGCTTGCTGACCCGGCATAGAGTAGGACTGAACCACACTCATGCCCAAGCCCCAAAGCGTCACAGTGGCCACACCCAGCCACTGATACATTTCCATAAAAATTAGGAATATCGGCAAAATCGGGGCTACAAAATAGACTTTTATGAGCATAGATCGAGGGTCAGTGCGATCAGCGCTGGCGCCCCCCATCAACATCAGCAGCACCCCGGGAATACCAATAATGGCCTGTATCAACCCCACTTGGTCTGCGGGCAACTGCAAAATACCAATGAGCATCCAACTTAATAGCAGTTGTTGCATGGCTAAGGCCATGCCTGAAAAGCCAGTGGAACCCAAATAGGCCCTGAAGCCTGGGTTTTGCCAAATAGATTGTGTTTGCGTCAAAACTGTCCCCTTCCCTCAACAACAGCATCGCCTCTAATACCGCTGGGCGCAAGATAAAGCCAATTATCGTGAGAATAGGCATAGAGTGGGGAGATGGAACTATGATCAACGAAGAAGTACGACTCCAATAATAATGAGAGATGGGTGAGGTAATGGACATACAAATAGGCGAAGGCTATACCAACTTAGATCTGCGCAATAAGGACTTCAGCGGCCAAGATTTAACCGACTGCACCTTTAGCCAATGCCAATTTGCGGGCAGTGTCTTCCGCGGCGCCAACCTGACTAACTGTCAGTTTGATCGATGCCAATTCAACAACAGTGATCCAGACGAGCCAGCTAGTTTTGCGTGGGCAAACTTGCGCGAAGCGGTGTTTAGCCATTGCGACCTAAACATGGTGGCCTTCAATCATTGCTTGGGTTACGACCTGAGCTTTAAAGAATGTCAAATGCAGGGCGCAGATTTATCTCTAGGAGATTTCAAAATGCCTGTAGGCAATCTGGATTTGGCCGCACTGACCATTACCGACTGTAATTTTTCCTACGGCAATTTATCCAATACCTTTTTGGTTGGCTGCAAGCTTTCCAACAATCGACTAACTGAATGCTTGTTAGATTTTGCAGATCTAAGTGATGCGGATTTAAGCGACAGCGAAATGTTTAATGTTTCAGCACGCAACTGCAAACTCAAAGGCGCAGACTTGCGCGGTGCAAGCTTCAACAACTTAGATTTGAAAAGCTTAGACCTAGAGGGTGTGCGCCTGTACTACAACCAGTTACCTGCGTTAGTAGATTCGCTGCATCTGAGTTTGGAGGAAGAATAAGGGAGGAATTTAACAGGCCCAACTCTGGGGCTCTAGGCTAGGGTTCTATTTTGGGGATCTTTTTTTGGGAATTTTTTACAGCTCTACTTTCGAAGTCTACTTTCTAGGCCTACTTTCGAGGTCTACTTTGGAGTGCCGTTTTAGAATTCGTTTTTCAGCGCTTTATTCGACTCTTTATCAACTCTTTGTAGAAAGAGTACCAACCCCCAACCAACCGGAAACATCTGGTCAGTCGGGGATCAGGCATTAACCCAATTGCAGCTTACTGCGCAGAAATTTCTAGTAATTCCACTTCAAATACCAACGTGGAATTGGGTGGAATTGCGCCGCCCGCGCCGCGTTCGCCGTAGGCTAACTCTGGCGGAATAACCAGACGCCACTTAGAACCCACACCCATTAACTGCAGCGCTTCGGTCCACCCAGGAATCACTCGGTTAACTGGGAAGCTGGCAGGGGAACCGCGATCAACAGAGCTATCAAACACTGTGCCGTCGGTCAGTGTGCCATGGTAGTGAGTCACAACAGTATCTTCCGCACTAGGCTTAGGACCGTTACCTTCTACCAATACTTCATACTGAAGACCAGACGCTAAAGTGGTCACTTCAGGTCTAGCTGAATTTTCTGCGCGGAAATTGTCACCGGAGGCATTTTTTTCCGCTAAAAGCGCTTCAGAAAGTGCCGCCATGTACTGTTCTTGTTGTTCCATGGGCACTTGTGATTCAGCCCCAGCAACGGCGTCTCTAGCCCCCTGCATAAATGCGCTCATTTCCACCAGGCTATTGCTCTGATCGATAATATTTTTCGCTTGGGTATAGCCGATAATATAACTAGCGCTGTCAAGATCAGAGCTTGGCGTAAACTTTTCATCTTGCTCAGATTGCGCGGCAGGCTGGCAGCCGGCCATTAATAGTGTTGAGGCAGTCCCCAACATCAAAACCAGTCTTGTATTCATTCGATTCATCTCAATTATACGATGGGTTGCTCCCCACGTTAGCAGCGGGTTACATTCGAAGGAATGATACCGCCTTTGACCCCTCAATGTGCACTTCAGGTCGGAAATTTCACACTACTTATGGGTCACTAGGGGTAAAACAAATGGTAAATCTGTACAAAGTTAGAGTGAACGACCGTCTAATCAACGAATACGGCGCTTGAAGCACTGTTTGAAACATTTTTTATGACGCTTTTTAAGATACTTTTTAAGACAATGGGACATTGCAAATTATGAGCAAAATTTTTACCACCCATAACCGGCAGCAACGTTCACCTACGTTCGGTTTTTGGCAAAAACTCGTTTTAGTGAGTATTTTCAGCCTAGCTTCCGCAGCGCAAGTTTTCTCAGCCGATGCTGCGGCCACCACCACACCCGGTCAAGTCGCACAAGCCGTGTCTGGTGCCCTCAACAGTCAAACTAATGTTCAAGAACCTGAGGAAGAAATCCGCACAGCCCCAGCTTTGTCGCCGCTGGACATTCATCCTAGAACCAGCCTGATCGTTGTTGAGCAATTACGCCGCAACCACTACATCAACAAAACCGTTAATGATGAATTATCAGAGCATATTTTCGACAAATACCTAACTGTATTAGACCCCGGCCATTATTACTTTATAGCCAACGATATTACTGAATTTGAAAAGTATAGATTCCGTTTAGATGACGCCCTCAAGAAAGGCGACCTAGACCCGGCTTTTGTGATTTTTAATCGCTATCAAATGCGCATTGTAGATCGGCTCAACTACCTCATCGGCATGATCGACAGTGGCATAGAAAATTTGGACTTCAGCCGGGAAGAATCTATTTTGGTGAGCCGCGAAGATGCTCAATGGTCTGAAGACGAAGCTGCCCACGACGATCTTTGGCGCAGACGCCTCAAAGCCCAAGTACTCGCAATGAAACTCAGTGACAAAACCATGGAAGAGATCTCCGAGCAGTTGCGCAAGCGCTACAGAAATCAGCTGAAGATCGCCGTGCGCAACAAGAGCGAGGATGCTTTTCAGGCCTACATTAATGCCTTTGCCCACACATACGATCCGCATACCGAGTATTTCTCGCCACGCACCTCGGAAAACTTCAACATAAACATGTCCCTTTCATTAGAGGGCATAGGCGCTGTACTAAAGAGCGAAGACGATAATGTAGAAGTAGTTCGCTTGGTACCCGCTGGACCCGCAGCGAAAGGCGGAGAGTTAAAACCCGCTGACAAAATTACTGCGGTGGGCCAAGGCACACAAGGCCCTCTCATTGACGTGGTTGGTTGGCGATTAGATGACGTTGTAGAACTTATCCGAGGACCTAAAGATTCTACCGTGCGCCTAAGTATTACGCCGGCTGATAGCAAAGAGGGTGAAAGCAGAAATATCACTATTGTGCGCAACAAGATAAAACTCGAAGAGCAGGCCGCCAAAGCCAAAACCATTACGCTGGGTGAAGACGACCCGCGACTTATTGGGGTCATTGAAATACCAACCTTTTACGCAGACTTTGCCGCCCAACAAAAAGGCGACCCCAACTACCGCAGCACCACCAGAGATGTGCGACGTTTAGTCGCCGCGCTAAAGGAAGAGGGTGTTGAGGGCTTGATCATTGATCTGCGCAGCAATGGAGGCGGCTCGCTACAAGAGGCGGACACCATGACGGGGCTGTTCATTCGCTCTGGCCCAACGGTTCAGGTGAAATCTGCGCGACGCCGTGCCAATGTACTCAGCGACAACAACTTAGAACTGGCATGGGATGGCCCAATGGCTGTTATGGTTAACCGCCTTTCGGCATCCGCTTCAGAAATTTTTGCTGGCGCCATGCAGGACTATGGTCGTGCGCTGGTTGTTGGCAATCAAACCTTTGGTAAAGGCACCGTGCAAACATTGATCCCACTCAATAGAGGACAACTGAAACTTACAGCGGCGAAATTTTATAGAATTTCAGGCGACAGCACTCAGCACCAAGGCGTAATACCCGACATCAAATTCCCCGCTTTGGTAGACAATGATGTAATTGGCGAGAGCACACTAGACGATGCAATGCCTTGGGATAAAATAAAGCCGGCCAACTATCGCCCCATTGGCAGCCTTGGCAATGTTGTTCCTAAGCTACAACAACAACACAACAGCCGCGCCGTGGATAATCCGCACTTTGTGTACTACCGCGCACTCAGTCAGCGCAGCCAAGAAAAGTCAGCAATTGAAGTGTTATCACTGAACGAAGCAGTACGGCGCGAAGAGAGAACGCAAGATGACCTTTGGCGTTTAGACCTTGAGAACACACTGCGTATGGCCACTGGCAAACCTACCGCAGAAACGTTAGACGCATTGGAAGAATTGCAAAAAGCGGAAGCCGAGGCCAAGGAAGAGGCCGCCAACGCGCTCGTTAAAGACGATGAGGCAAATGACCCCCAACAACAGCTCGGTAAAAGCGATGCGGCAGCGGACGCCACAAATGGCAAAGACGCTAAAGATATTATTGAGGAAGTCAGCGAAGATCCATTGCTGCGAGAAGCGGGCCGAGTGTTGGCAGATTTAGTTGACGAACAACTACCCGACAGCACATCACCCACCGTTGCAGCAGGCTCTAGCCAAGGGGTTCCAAGACCTTTTGTGCGTTTTGGAGAAGGTTAGACCTCGGTCACAGCACCTTTCCCAACAATTTTTACAGCACTACTGGCAAGCAATTGGCGCACTCTTTGAGAGAAAGAGTGCGCTTAACGCCACAACCTAGAAAATTAGGCGCTATCTGCGCTGGATGTATTCACTTCAGGCAAGCGCTGCTTAATGGCGTCAATCAACAGCGCTTCAAAATCTGCCACGGCAAATGTTTGCTGTTGTTGATGCCCGTATCTACGCAACGTTACGGTGCCATCTGCCACTTCACGCTCACCAATAATCAATAGATTAGGGATTTTACGCGTTGCACCCTGACGTATTTTCTTCGGCAGCGTGTCATTCGACGGTGCCAGCTCTGCGCGCACCATTTGGTTGCGCAAGCGCGCCACTATTTCGTTAGCATAGTCGTCGTACTGTTCCGAAACCGTCAGCAACTGAACTTGAATTGGCGCAAGCCAAGTGGGAAATGCACCGGCAAAATGCTCAATCAAAAATGCAACCATGCGTTCATGAGTACTGAACGGAGCGCGGTGAATACAAAACGGCGTGTGCTCTTCGCCATCTGAACCCACATACTTCAAGCCCATCCGTTCAGGTACGGCAAAATCTAACTGCACAGTGGAAACAGATTCTTCACGGCCAGTAACGGTGCTGAACTGAATGTCTATCTTGGGCCCGTAGAAAGCACCCTCGCCTAAACCAATCTTATAATCGATTGCCAATTCATTAAGCACCTCTTCAAGTACTTGCTCGGAGTCGCGCCAAGCTTGTGGATTATCGACAAACTTTTCCTTGCCCTTGGGGTCTTCAGGGTCCCACTTCGAAAGGCGTACATGAAAATTGTCTAAGCCAAGAATTCGGTAAGCGTCTTGGTACATGGCCATAACCGATTTGAACTCGTCCTTAATCTGTTCTTTGGTGCAGTAAATATGCGCATCATTCATACACATACCACGCACTCGGACCAAACCGCTGACGGCGCCAGAGTCTTCAAAGCGATAAACCTGCCCATATTCGGCCAAGCGCAAAGGCAAATCTCTATAACTGCGCGGTTCGGCAGAGAACACTTTATGGTGATGTGGGCAATTCATCGGGCGCAGGCGATAAGATTCTTTGACAACCCGCTCGCCACCCTCTCCTGCTTCTCCCTCTGCACCGCCTTCACCCTCTAGAGCGGATTCAAGCAGCTCCATGGGTGGGTACATGTCTTCAGCGTAATAAGGCAGGTGGCCCGTGGTGTGATACAAAGATTCCTTGGCCAAATGGGGTGTGGCCACTCTGGAATAACCCCCTTTGAACTCCAACTCCTTGGCAAGGTTTTCTAACTCATCACGGATAATGGTGCCGTTGGGCAGCCACAGCGGAAGACCTTTACCAATATCGTTATCAATCGTGTAAATACCCAACTCACGACCTAACTTCTTGTGGTCACGGGCTTGGGCTTCTTCAAAAGCTTCTACATGAGCGTCGAGGGTTTCCTTATCAAGAAAGGCCCAAGCATAAATCCGTGTCATCATGACGTTGTCGGAGTTACCGCGCCAATAAGCGCCGGCCACGCTCCTCAACTTGAAGGCGTCGCGGGGAATGTCTTTTGTGGTGTGAACATGTGGCCCCTCGCACATATCCAAGAAGGGTCCGTTGCGATAAAAAGACAGGCTTTCCAAGCTGTTCTTCTCAATCAACTCAGCGCCGTATTCCATTTTGTACGGTTCGCCCATCTCATTAATACGCGCAAGCGCATCTTCTGCCGAAAGGTCTTCGCGATCAAAACGCTGACCTTTCTTAATGATCTTCTTCATCTTTTGCATCAGCGCAGGAAAATCCTCTTCCGTAAGCGGCTCGGACAAAATGAAGTCGTAATAAAAGCCATCACTAATAGGCGGACCAAACCCTAGAGTGCTACCGGGGCGAATTTCCAAAACAGCCTGAGCCAGAACGTGCGCTAAACTATGACGAACTTTGTATAGATCATCTTTTTCAATTTCTTCAACATGAGCTTCTGACATGAGCCTACTTTCCCTTTCCTTCTGCTACTAAGACGTATCTTTTTATAAACTTTTAACCGCGTGACAACCAAACGACCGCAAAGGCGCTGTGCAATCGCCGCGCTGCGCACCCTATCATTCACGAAGATTGATAACTCGAATATCCGCCTCTCAGGCCACATTCAAGACCCGCACATAATAAAGCTGCGCAAGTGTACTGCATAGTAGCCAAAAGCACCGGCATAGATCTAAATTGATAACAGCAGTAGGCTTGGTTCAGTAGTCTCAAAGGTCACCGCGCCTTTTTACAATCTTGCACTTACCACCTTGCACAAATTGGACGCCACATGATTGAAATGCCCCAGTTACCCAACCCCCATGCGATTGCCATGATGGCTTTAACCGTGGTCGCCCTGGTGCTGTTCAGCAGAGAAGAACTGAAACTTGAAATCACCGCTCTGTGCTTGCTTGGTATCATTGTCCTGGGCTTTGCCGTCGCGCCGTTTGAAGAGGTAAAAGCCACCGACTTTTTCGCCGGTTTAGCCCATGAAGCACTGATCAGTGTGTGCGCCCTTATGGTGTTGGGCCAAGGCTTAGTGCGCACCGGTGCGCTAGAACCTGTGGGGCGAATACTGTCAGGCCTATGGGGTAAAGCGCCGGTTTTCTCACTGCTGCTGACCCTCATAGTGGGCGGCGTGCTCTCTGCGTTCGTCAACAACACGCCAATTGTCGTATTGCTGTTGCCCATACTTATTTCCGTGTGTCTGCGCACTAATAAGTCGCCCTCGAAAGTCCTCATGCCAATGGGCTTTGCCACCTTAGTTGGCGGCATGGCGACCACCATTGGTACTTCTACTAACTTACTGGTGGTCAGCCTTGCACAAGAACAAGGGCTAAAGGAATTTGGCATGTTCGATTTCGCCCTACCGGCATTGCTCTCTAGTGGTGTGGCCCTTCTCTATCTTTGGCTCATTGCGCCGAAATTATTACCGGACCGAAGCTCAAACCTGAGCGACCACTCACCCAGACTATTTGAAGCACGCCTACAAATAAGCCAAGACAGTCATATGATTGGTAAGACCTTTGCCGAGGCCAGAACCGCCGCAGGACCCACCATGCAGGTGGAGAGAATTCTGCGCGACGACACCGTCGTCATGCCATTGCCAGATCTGGTATTGGCCGAAGGAGATCGTCTGCGGATACGCGACACGCCACAAAACCTCAAACAATATGAGGAAGCTTTGGAGGGCGTACTTTATGCTGACATTGAAAAAACCCAAGCCGATTCTTCCAAAAATACATCGAGAAATGCATCTAAAAACCGCTCCGAAGAAACCTCTGCCTATTCGACAACACCTATCTCCGATGAGCACCCCCTCACCGCTGAGGACCAAACATTGGTGGAGGTAGCGGTTGTACAAGGCTCAGATCTAGACCAAACCAACCTTGGTGAAACCCGCTTCATTCAACAACACCAACTGGTCGTGTTAGCCCTGCATAGAGCGGGCAAAGACATTTGGCAAGCAAGCCAAGAGATACAACAAGTCATTCTCAGACCTGGCGATGTCCTGCTGCTACAGGGCGCAAAAAACCAGGTCAGCCAGCTCAAAAGCTCTACCGAATTTTTAGTCTTAGATGGCAGCATTACACTGCCAAAGACAGAAAAAGCACCTATCGCGCTCGCCATTATTATCAGCGTCGTGGTTTTGGCGGGTACCGGCTTGTTACCCATAGCCGTGGCTGCACTAACCGGCACGGCGGCGATGTTACTCACGCGATGTCTGAGCACTGGTGCTGCAATCCGGGCGGTCAGCCCGTCTGTCTATTTTGTAGTGGCCTCAAGTCTGGCGCTGGGTATGGCCCTGCAAAAAACCGGAGCAACTATTTATCTCACGGAAATATTTCTGTTTGCCACCCAAGGCGCAAGCCCAACAATTATTTTATCTGCGCTGATGTTGTTGCTGGCAATTTTGACCAATGTAGTCTCAAACAACGCTGCCGCCGTGATTGGCACACCCATCGCAATTGGCATAGCCAACTATTTACAGCTACCGGCTGAAGCCTTTGTATTAGCCGTCTTATTTGGTGCGAACATGAGCTACGCCACACCTATGGCCTACAAAACGAATTTACTGGTGATGAGCGCCGGCAACTACACCTTTGGCGACTTTGTCAAAGTGGGGCTGCCGTTGACACTAATTATGTGGATCACTCTGAGTTACCTGCTGTCGGTTATCTATCTATAGCCACCCAATAAACGTAGAACATCAACCAACGAGACTCGTAATGTATTGTAAACCCTACCTAGCCAGAATAGTTTTGCCAACGCTTCTGTTAGCGTTTTCGTTTACTGCAGCGGCAGCAAGCCCCGCCGACACACAGCAACCCAACATTCTACTCTTGGTTGCCGAGGACCTAGGGACAAGACTAGGTAGCTACGGTGATACCGTAGCCCACACGCCAAACTTAGATAAGCTGGCCAATAACGGTGCTCGATTTACCCAAGTATTTACCACCGCCGGCGTTTGCGCACCCAGTCGCGCAGCACTCATTACCGGCCAACACCAAATCAGCTTCGGCGCGCAAAATATGCGCACATCCACAGGCCCCCTCGGCCCTTACTTTGCACAGCCACCCAGGTCTCTCAGAGCATTTCCAGAAATTCTACGCAGCCAAGGCTACTTCACTTTCACCGACCGTAAATTGGATTACCAGTTCAGTGGCGTATACGCCAACAGTGGCCCATTTACACTCTGGGATAGCGAAGGCGATCTCGGCCAATTTCCACAAACCGCAGCAGCCTCACCCTGGCATTTACGAGCAAAAGAACAGCCTTTTTTCGGTCTCATCAATTTTCTCGAAACCCATGAAAGCGGGGTTATGCGCGCCACCGGCAAACCCCACAGTCAGATTCACGCTGGCACACAAAAATTTCGTCAAGCACTAGGGTTAGTGGCCCCGAGCAAGACCGATCCAAACGCAATCGAATTACCCCCTTACTACCCTGACCTACCTGAGGTTAGGCAGGACATTGCTCGACACTACGACAACATTCGTACAATGGATGCAAAAGTCGGCGCTATCTTGGCCGCCTTGGAAAAAGATGGCCTGGCGGAATCGACAATTATTATTTGGACCACCGATCACGGCGACGGCTTACCCCGCGCCAAGCGAGAATTATTGGATACAGGCATTCATGTCCCCATGATTATTTATGTGCCTGAACAGTTAGCTAAAGGCACCCTCGCCGCTCTTCGCCCACAGGTCCAAGGGTATAGTGAGGACAACAACGCAGCGCTAACCAGTCAACTGATCAGCTTTGTAGACCTAGCACCGACTATCTTACAACTGGCAGGCATTAGCCCGCCCGACTATCTCCACGGCAGAGATTTTCTCCAAGGCCTCGACAGCACTAAAACAAGCCGCGAGCGTGGGCTCAGACAATACATCTACGCCTCACGAGATCGAATAGATGAAGTCATAGACAAGCAGCGGGCCATACGGAGTCATGACTACAAATATATTCGCAGTGACTTCCCGCAAGTCCCCGGCGGTCATGCGCTGGCCTACAGAGACAACTTAGATATGACACGTGCTTGGCGAGCAGCGCACCAAGCGGGATTGTTACCACCAGCGCAGGACGCATGGTTTCTACCTGCAGGCCGTGAACAGCTATACGACATACGCAATGATCCACATGAGTTAAACAATCTTGCACAGGCATTAGAGATGACCCAGGTGCGCAACACTATGCGCAATGCGTTGGATGAGTTTATTCTTCGGGTAGGTGATACCGCCGTTGTGCCAGAGAGCGTTATGCGCGAAGAATTTCTTGATGCCGGCAACATCCCCCAAACGCCCCCCGTGGAAATAACTTGGCAGGGGCAACAGGCCGTAATCACCAGCCCCATTGGGGCGAGTATTGGTTACCGTCTAACTGGCGACAGCTCTTGGCAACTTTATACTCATCCAGTTTCGCTTAACGCTTCTACAAGTACTTCTGCTAACGCTTCTACCAACACGCCCGTTAGCACAATAGAAGCAAAATCTGTGCGCTATGGGTGGCAAGTCAGTGAGGTGGTCGTGGGCCAGAGGCCCAATGACTAGTTCTAGTCAACTAACAGCCCGGTAACCAAGTCTAGTTAGCTATTCTCTCGCGGCGCTACCGTTGACTGTGTTTCTTTTACCCAAAGTAGCATGACGCCGCCAATGAGCATAAGTATGACTAGGGAGGCAAAACCCGCGCGTTGTGACTGAAAGTAGGTTGTTGTGGTGGCAACCAGTAGAGGTGCAAGAAAGGCCGTCACCGAACCGCTCAGTCCGTAAAGTCCAAAAAACTGCGCCGCCATTTGCGGGGGCGAAATGCGCGCCATCAACGTGCGCGAGGCAGACAACCCCGTGACAAAAAACAAAGCAAAAAACTGATTGGTGCAAAAATAGGCTATTTCGGCAACGGTGCTGAAATAGGGAAAGCTCCAAACTGCTTCAGTAGATACGGGGACTACAAAGAATATTGTTCCTGGCTGGAAAGACACCAACGTCAACAGTATGAAAGAACTCATGCCCACAGCAATTTTTAGAGTTTTCATTGAACCCAGTTTATCGTCCAGCAACCCACCCAGATACGCGCCCACCATGGCAGACAAACTAGTGCACAAGCCAAATATCAAAAGCGTGGTCGAGCCCCAATTAAAGGTACCTGACGCATAGATGCCACCAAACACAAGCACGCCAACCATGCCGTCGTTGTAGAACATACGCGCCAATAAATACCGGGCGATATTAGCGTAATGCTTTAGCTGCTTAACGGTCTCAAGCACATCCGTTAATCCTGACCTTACTACCTCAGATAACCCTAGGTTAGTTGCCTTGCCGTCTGGGGTGAAGAGCAATACTGGCAAGGAAAACAACAATACCCAAATACCGGTAATCGGCCCGACAATACGGTCGTGTTCGTGAGTCGCTTGATCAAGCCCAAACAAAGGCTGTGTAGGCAAGAACGACCAATCCTGCGTACCCGGCAAAGCGAAGGCAAATAGCACGAAAAGCATCAGCGAAAGGCCGCCTAGATTGCCGAGCGAATACGCCATACCTGAGATCAGGCCGGTTTTATCAACCGGCGCTATTCTGGGCAGCATGGCGTTATGAAAGACTTCGGAATATGCAAATACCACCAAAATAACCAACAACACAGCCAAGCTTTGCAGCACACTTAACCCTGCACCCGCGGGTTTAACCCACCATAAGGCAATAGCACCCAAACCAATCAGCAGCACAGTGGCTGCAAGCCATGGTTTTTGTCGACCGCCCTTATCCGCAATAGCACCAAGAAAAGGAATTGTTAGCGCCATAATGGCGCCAGCAGCGGCATTTAGGTAACCAATCAAAGCCTGCCCTGCAACTGGATCGCCCACAACTACATTACTGAAGTAGGGAAAGAATATATAAATCACTACCGCAATATAAAAGGGGTCGCGAGCACATTGACCAAAGGTCCAACTGTAATAACCCAAAGGCGATGCCGCTGGAGTACCGGCTATTGATAGTGGCCTAGATGCTGCGTCACTACTACTTCCTGTAAAACTCATACCTAGACCTTTTGATCATTTAAACGAGGTGCCGCGGCGCTGTTATGAATCAGAGCGATTTCAACTCAGGTTTTTCGCCAGTACTACCCTTTGTCACACCAGCTACCCTAGAATTGCGACCAGAGGTACGGGGAAACTTACGCGACAATTCTGGACCTGCGGCTGTAAGGCCACCATCAACCACCAGTGCATCTCCGGTCACAAAAACAGAATCGTCACTGGCGAAAAATAGCGCCGCGCCAGCGATGTGATCGCCTTGACCATATTCCGGCCAAGGTTGCGCGCGACTGAAGTTTTCTCTGGTTTTTTCTGGCTTGCCCCCGTCGGCTAGCGGTGTTGCAATAAAACCGGGACAAATGGCATTCACCCGAATGCGCTCTTGCGCCAACTCCACCGCCGCAGACTTCGTCATACTCACAACCGCAGCCTTAGCCGCAGAATAAACCAACGGTCCTGCATCGCCACTCAGCGCAGCAATTGAAGCGGTATTAATAATTGAACCGCCTGTGCCTTGGCTACGCATAATCCGTGCAGCGTGTTTAATGCCCAGAAAAACACCTTTAGCTAAAACATCCATGGTGTAATCCCAAGATTCTGTGGTGGTTTCAGTCAAAGGGCCAATGGCGCCCCCAACTCCGGCATTGTTGAACACAATGTCTAATTGACCAAATGTATCTACCGCTAAGGCGAGTGCCGCTGCGACATCGTTTTCAACAGCCACATCAGTGGCAACAAAAACGATGCGGCCAGCAAACCCTAACGCCTCGGCTTCCTGCATAAGCGTCGCGCCCGTTGCTTGATTAAAATCAGCAACCACTACATTTGCACCTTCAGCCAAAAAACGTAATACAGTAGAGCGCCCCATACCACTGGCACCACCGGTAATCACCGCCGATTTGCCCTTTAAGCGCATGGATAGTTGCGGTGTATTTTCCCTTGTCATAATTCCCCCTTCCTGTAACCAAATCTATTCAGCATTGCATTACCCCGCCGTCAATAATTGGCGTCAACCCAAGCGCTGATCTATATCGCCCCATCTGTCGAACAGTAAAAACTTTTAACGCCGACAAAGGAATACGCCAATACGCGAACTTTCTCAACAAAATGAGTCAAATTGCATTAACCTTATCGGCTGGCGCGAGTGCAGCTAGGCGTTTAAGTTGCAGTAGCTGCAAGCATTCTTTTTGGGGAGTAAACAGATGATAGATTGCCACTATTGGCCCACACCTAATGGCTGGAAGGTCACCATTATGCTCGAGGAATGCGGGCTAGATTATAATTTGGTGCCCATAGATATTGGCGGCGGCGACCAATTCAAACCCGACTTCCTACGCATCAGCCCGAACAATCGCATGCCAGCCATTGTCGACCATGCGCCAAACGGCGGTGGCGAGGCCATTGGCCTATTTGAGTCCGGCGCAATTCTCGAATATCTAGCGGACAAGACCGGAAAATTCCTACCAGCCCTGACGGACGAGGAAGGCCCTGAACGCTACAAAGTCTTGCAATGGGTTCACTGGCAAATGGCGAACTTGGGCCCAATGATGGGCAACGCCAACCACTTCAAAAACTACGCGCGCAATATCACAGATGACCCCAGCCAGCTGGAATACGGCGTTAAGCGGTTTATGGGTGAAGTAGATCGCCTCAGCGGTGTTATGGATGCGCAGCTTTCTGCCAACACTTACTTAGCCGGGGAAGCGTATTCAATTGCGGATATGGCAGCTTGGCCTTGGGCATTTTTGCTTGGGCGTATGCTTGACGAAAATGTTTGGCTAACCTTTCCCCACCTTAAACGCTGGGTTGATCTTGTCGCCTCAAGACCTGCGGTACAAACGGGTCGCAAAGTAGGCGCTGATTTGGGCAAAAAAGAGCTCACTGAAGAGGAAACTAAGGCGCGCCAAAACATTCTCTTCAATCAAAGCAACGATAAAGTTCGAGCAGCCAGAGAAGAGGCCGCCCGTTCTGCTTAAAGTCGAACATCGGTGCTGAATAGGTAGCCAATGTGTACCTGTTTTACTTGTCAAAATTTGACCGAAATTCTAGGCTTAAGGCCTAAATAATTAGAAAGCCAATATGAAAAAGCCTGCAAAAAATCACCCATGGAAATTGGGCCTATCAGGGCCAGTCTCCTATGCCACAAAAGGCTCGGGGAACTGGCACGGCTTTTATTCACCACCAGAGGCTGCCAGTCCAGTCAAAACCTTAAGCCCCGCGGAAATAAAAGAGTTGGGGCTTGAGCTGGTCATTCCCGTGGCCGAAATTCAAGAGGCCCGTCGCATGTGTCAAAAACTGCACCCCGACCGTGGCGGCGACCCTGAAGCTTTTCAGATGTGGAAAGAAAAGCTCGACCGTCTTAAACGCAGAGTGCGTCGCTAGATACCTGCCCGCTCGCTGTAACTGTTTATTTACAGCGCCGTTTTATACCCCTACCCAAAAGACCACTGCGCCCTGACGCATTCCAACTGAAAACCCCGCTCAAAGCGCCAGTCAAACCTCGAATCAAAACTCGAATCAAAACTCGAGCCAAAACTCGAGCCAAAACTCGAGCCAAAATCCCACGCCTCGCCCCACTCAATTGCCCGGTTTATTGCCCGACTTATTGCCCGAATTATTGCAACCTTGGAGTACTTTTAAGGTTTTCAAACCAGTGTTAGGGTTAAGCCTGAGGGATTACAAATAGACTATGCCGCCGCAGAGAGTTAACTAGTATCAATTAGCGCTATGGGGCCGCAAATAGCCAGCTTGCAATATATACCGCGACAGCCCGCTTCAATGGCGCAATGGTGCAATGGCGCGACGCACACACTGATACGTAAACAAATGCGGGGACCTATGAGAAAACTACTTTTATTCATGACAGCGGTGTTCAGCCCAATGCTCAATGCAGATCTATTAGACGAAGTAACCCACGGCTATGCCGACAACAAGGGCGTAAAAATCCACTATGTGAAAACGGGGCAAGGCCCCTTGGTCGTTATGATTCACGGCTTTCCAGATTACTGGTACACCTGGCGACACCAGATCAATGCGTTGAAAGAAAACTTCACTGTTGTGGCCATGGACCAACGAGGCTACAACCTCAGCGACAAACCTGAGGGCGTTGCTCAATATGCCATGCCTAACTTAGTCGGCGATGTAGCTGCGGTGATCAGAGCTCAAGGCGCGTCCAGCGCTACAGTGGTAGGCCACGATTGGGGCGGCGCAGTGGCCTGGCAAGTAGCCTTTAACCTACCGCAAATGGTCGACAACTTGGTCATTTTGAACCTACCCCACCCGAACGGTATGGCCAGAGAACTGGCGACAAATAAGGAACAACAACAAAACAGTGACTACGCGCGCAAATTTATAGCAGGCTCGCCTACAGACCCTGACATTTTGTTTGGTGGACCTATGACCGCTGAAAACTTGTCTGGGTGGGTCAGTGACAGCAGCGCCCGCAAGCACTATACCCAGGCGTTCAAGCGCAGTAGCTTCAGCGGCATGCTGAACTTTTATAAGGCCAATTATCCATCCGATGACAATAACAGCCCGGTTGCAAATGCCAGCGCTTCGCCGCGTCTGCCCATGCCGGTACTTATATTCCACGGCCTCAAGGATAGCGCCTTACACTCTAACGGATTAAACAACACATGGGATTGGGTAGACAACGATGTGACTATTGTCACGGCACCCAACGCGAACCACTTTGTGCAGCAAGATGCAGCTGAACTGGTTTCACAAACAATGCAATGGTGGTTGTCGAATAGACAACCCTAATTGGGAAAGATACAGGCTATTAGCCTGAACGAACGATAATAATAAATTAGACAAGAGGGGAAGGGCTTTGTCGCAAGCAACAACTATTGGGCCAAACTATCGGAAGTATGCGCTGGGTATACTTCTCATTGGTTACATTATTAATTTCGTCGACAGGTCTATCTTGTCGCTGTTACTTGAACCCATTAAGTTGGAGCTGGCGCTAACAGACTCCCAGCTAGGGTTCCTTGGTGGACTCGCCTTCGCGGTATTTTATACTTTCTTAGGCATTCCCATTGCCGCCTTGGCTGACCGCCGCAGTCGAGTAAAAATTCTCGCGGTGTCTATGGTGATATGGAGCGCCATGACCGCCATATGTGGCCTGGCAAATAATTTCTTAACCCTGTTGCTTGCAAGAATTGGCGTTGGCGTTGGCGAGGCTGGCGCTAGCCCCCCCAGCCACTCGTTGATTTCTGACTATTTCCCAATCGAAACTAGAGCCACGGCGCTGTCTATTTACGCGCTAGGCATACCCCTGGGCACAATGATTGGTAGCTTTGTGGGTGGCTGGGGCGCCGATACTGTGGGGTGGCGTTATACCTTTTTCTTGGTTGGCGTACCCGGCATTATCTTTGCTTTTATCGTGTGGTTTACTTTGCGCGAACCACCCAGAGGCATGTCTGATATAAAACTCGATGCGCCTTCAGCACCACCCGTTAACACTGCACCACCGCCGCCGGTAAGTACTGTTCTCAAACTGCTTTGGAGCAAGACCTCATTTAGACACCTTGCCTTCGCTGCGGGGCTGCACGCTTTTGTCAGTTACGGGGCGGGCACCTGGAATGCACCGTTCTTTATTCGTATTCATGAAATGTCGCTCACCGACATTGGCAGTATTTTGGCCTTAATTGCGGGTATTGGTGCCATCGGTACATTCTTTGGCGGTTATATTTCCGACAAACTCTCGGACCGCACCAACGACAAGCGCTGGTACTTTTGGGTACCAGGTATAGCGACTCTGGTTATGGTGCCATTTCAACTGGTGGCCTACTTATACGGTGGCGTGTGGGTGGTTGTCGCCTCACTCATGATGGTTGCCATCTTAGGTAACGCCTATTTGGGGCCATCTTTCGCTATGACCCAAGCGTTAGTTTCACTGCGCATGCGAGCGGTTGCTTCTGCTATTTTACTTTTCGTCCTTAACCTTATTGGCATGGGCCTTGGCCCATACTTTGTCGGGGTTCTGAGCGACATACTGACCCCGGACTTTGGCATTTACTCAATACGTTACGCTATGTGCGCGGCAGTTTTGGTTAACGTTTGGGCTGCATGCCACTACTTCATTGGCGCGCGCACAATGCGCGGCGATTTAGCAGACACCCAAGAGATGAACGAAAAGCTGTTAACTGAGGGTAACGCTGCCTAAAAAGGCTGGGGTTAAAAATTAGCGCGCTCACTGCAACCGCGCTGGGCGCGTGAAAATCGAAAGCATGGAACCCATAGAGTGCAGAGTAGAGAAAAAAGTAGAGGCGAAAGAGTGCTCTGAGCAAATAAAGAGAACCGGGAGGAAAAGGCAATGAAATTAGGTCTGTTAGCAGGAAATATTGGCCCACGCGTCAAAGTGGACATGGGCGTAGTTAAACACGCCGAGACACTGGGTTTCGACTCAGTATGGACAGCAGAGGCTTGGGGTGGCGACGCCGTCACGCCAGCAACTTGGATGCTCGCCCATACCAGCAAGATCAAAGTCGGTACTGCAATCATGCAAATGCCTGCACGCTCGCCGGCTATGTCTGCCATGACAGCAATGAGCTTAGCGGAACTTTCTGGCGGCCGTTTTATTGTTGGTTTAGGGGCATCTGGCCCCCAAGTTGTCGAAGGCTGGCACGGCGTACCTTACGGCAAACCCGTCACACGACTGAAAGAATATGTGCAGATTATGAAGCAGATATTTAAACGCGAAGGTCCACTGAGTTTTGAGGGCGAACTCTACCAACTACCCTACACCGGCGCAGGTGCCACGGGCTTGGGTAAGCCTTTGAAAAGTATTTTGCACTGCGAAGAAGACATTCCAATTTTTGCCGCAAACATTACGCCCAAAGGTGTTGCTGCTGCCGCAGAGGTTTGTGATGGCTTTTTCCCTATCTGGATGGACCCTGAAAAACACGACGTATTTTCAGCACCTATCCAAGAGGGCTTTGCCAAAGCCGGCGACAAAGACATGACGCAATTTGAAGTCTCGCCCTTTGTCACGGTGTCTGTGGGTGATGACGTGGAACAATGCATGATGCCTATCCGCGCAAACATGGCGCTATATATTGGTGGCATGGGCGCACGCGACAAAAACTTCTACAACAACTATGCCAAGGCATTGGGTTATGAAGACGCAGCCGTAAAGATACAGGACCTGTTTTTGGCTGGACGCAAAGACGAAGCCGCTGCCGCTGTGCCCGAAGAACTCATTGATGCATGCCACTTGGTAGGCCCTGCAGAGCGAATTAAAGAACGCTTACAGCGCTGGAAAACCGCTGGCAATCATGGTCAGGTAGCATCAATGCTCTTGGGTTGTCGCCAGCCTGAAGCGCTAGAAGTCATTGCAGGCGAAGTTCTCTGACGTTGAGGTTACCTAACCGTTATTAAAGGCTGGGCACACCAAAGCGGCCCAGCGATATTCAACCTATACGCCGCCCACCGACCACCCCAACACATTTATTGAATTGCCCAGCGCAACCGCAAAACTAAGGATTTTTATGTACCCAGGACATTGGTCGAAAGTAAAACCAAACACCCCAGCATTAATACACGCCGCCTCTGGCGAAGAAGTTTCGTGGTTGGAATTAGACCAACGCTCCAATCAAGTCGCTAACCTTCTTCAGGCTCGAGGCTTGAAGCCTGGAGATCACGTTTCGATTTTGATGGAAAACCATCTATCATTTTTTGAAATCGCCTGGGGTGCATACCGCTCCGGCTTATACATCACTTGTATCAACCGCTACTTAACAGCGGAAGAAGCCGCCTACATTATTCAAGATTCAGGCACTCAAGTACTTTTCACTTCCAGCAACTTGGACATCACAGCGGAGCTTTTGGAATTAATCCCAAATTGCCCGCACCGCTTCATTCGCGGAGCAAGCTCAGACAATCTGGACGGCTTTGAGGACTACTCAACCGCAGTCGCTGAGCAAGCCACCACGCCTTTGGCGGAACAGCCCGCTGGCGACTCCATGCTTTATAGTTCTGGCACTACCGGACAGCCTAAGGGCATTAAACGACCGCTATCTGGGTTGGATGTCAGCCAGGGTATTCCCGGGGTTGAACCCAACAATCCCTATGGCTTAAACGCAGACACCGTCTACCTGTCCCCCGCGCCGCTCTATCACGCAGCGCCGTTCGGCTATTGTATGCGCACGCTGGCTTTGGGCGGCAGTGTGGTCATGATGGAACGTTTCGACCCAGAACTGTCGCTCAAGTACATTGAGCAGTATCAAATTACGCATTCCCAGTGGGTGCCTACCATGTTTATTCGCATGCTTAAGTTAGACGAGCAAACTTTGTCTAAGTACAACTTGAGCAGTCACCAATGTGCCATCCATGCTGCCGCGCCCTGTCCGGCGCAAATAAAACATCAAATGATGGATTGGTGGGGACCTATTTTATGGGAATACTACTCGGGCACCGAACGCAATGGCTTCACCATAATTGGCCCCCAGGACTGGTTGGCTAACCCTGGCTCAGTGGGCAAAGCCCACTTATGCGTTGTGCACATTTGCGACGAAGCCGGTGTTGAACAAGCGCCGGGCGATGAAGGTTTAATTTATTTTGAGCTGCCGGAAAGGAATTTTGAGTATCACAACGCGCCGGAAAAAACCGCCAGTGCTACTCACCCAGTGCATAACAACTGGACCTCATTAGGCGATGTAGGCTACCTCAACGAAAACGGCTTCTTATTCCTGACCGACAGAAAGGCCTACATGATTATTTCTGGCGGGGTAAACATCTATCCACGAGAAATTGAAGACGCACTGATCATGCACGAGGCCGTGCAGGACGTTGCCGTTTTTGGCGTACCCAATGAAGATTTTGGTGAAGAGGTCAAAGCGGTAGTGCAACCTATGCAAGGCATTGAGGGCAGTGAGGCATTGGCCCAGGCGCTGATTTCCTACGCCAAAGATCACTTGGCGGGCTATAAGATACCCAGGTCAGTAGACTTTCTAGACGAACTGCCACGCTTACCCACTGGCAAGCTATATAAACGTCTACTCAAAGATCAATATTGGCCGGCGAAGTAGCAGTACGCCTAATACCCCGGCCAGACACTCGGTCAATGGGTAGCCAGCAGGCGACTAGAACTTAAGCACAGCTAAGGCTGCGGGCCGAGCGCGATAGGCTTGGTCCCAAGCTTGGATATTTGGGTAGTCGCCGATTACCTCAGCCTTACCAAAACGGGCGAACTGCAGTCCGCTTTGCAGCGTGCAGTCTGCAATTGAAACACGCTCACCAAGCAAAAGACTGCGCCCGTCACTGAGCATTTCCTCTATATAACCCAGCGCCTTTGGCAGGCTGGCTTCAATTTCTGCTGCAGCCTTGGGGTCTGCCGGCAAGCCGAAGGGTGAATTAGTCACATGCACGTAACGTGCAATGGGTGTCGCAATACGCAGTTCAACAATTCGCTCTAAGTCTCGCGCAAAACTTCGCTCTAGCGGATCAATGCCCAGCATGCTGTTCTCGGGGAACGTTTCGTCAAGAAAATGAATGATGCTGAGCGACTCGGTCAAATATCTACCGTCATCTAACTCCAATACCGGTAGCGCGCCAAATGGATTGCGGCGCAAATGTTCAGGCGAATTTTGTTCGCCTTTGAGTGTGTTCACGCGAACTTGTTCAATACCCATATCGAGACCGGCGGCTTCGCGCTCGGCGATATAGAGCATGACTTTTGTCGGGTTCGGCGCAGCGGGCACAGTATATAGTTTCATTGTAAGCCTTAGTTTCTATTCCTAATAAAGGCGCACTGACAACAAAAGAACTTAATGCTCAGCAATGCAGTGCGAATTACCGTAAAGATACCAAGCAAGGTGAGGAAGGAACAGGGATAGGAATAGCAGGAATGGCAGGAATGGCAGGAATAAAGGCATGCAGATAAGAGGCCATGCAGTGAGAAGGTAAGAGGGGGTCAGTGGGGGTAAAAGGGCAGTAAAAGGATGGTAAAGGGATAAGGCCCCTACCCGCCTAATGTACCCATTCACCTCATTAGGTTATTTCGCGCACCCTACCTCTTGATCCCTCTATATGGGGTTTATATAGGGCCAATATAGTGCCAGTCCCGGAACAATTTGAGATCTATCTCACAAAGATTGCCACTAAGTTAGGCTGGTTTCTTGGATGTACCGCCAGCACCAACCTTGGGGGCTTGGCTGAACCATAGCCAAGGCCGAACGCCTGTTCTCAGTCGCTGACTTTTCAGCACCAACTTGTACCTCTACATAGGCAACAACGCCCTGCTCCGATGATTCAGACAATACCTCGACCTGCTCAACAGTGGCCAAAAACCCAACATTATTACGCGGGTTGTTTTTAATGCTTTGGAGAAACTCAGTGCCTGAAAGTTTTGCGCCGCTGGGATACACCAGCAGCATATTGCCTGGACACGCCTGCTCTAAAGCAGACCACACGGCACCTGAGTCATCGGAACCGGAAAACCATGCTGTTAAATTGGCATGAAACTGGCTAACAAATTCAGCAATGCTGCCAGTGCTTTGGCGCAATATATCAAAATCGTCTTGAGCAATGAGCCAGTCACCGTTCTCTTGCTTGACCCACAGCTCGTTGGTGATCACACCGGCAGCAACATTCATTGACCAATCTGCGGCTAAGCGCGCCCGGCCTTCACCTTCAATGGTCAGACGAATATTAGAATAGACCAGCTCGCTGGCACCGGCGGCCAATAAACCGGACCAAAAACTCTCAATTTCTGCCTGCCCTGAGCACAATGGATTGGGGCGCGGATGCATTGAAGCATTCTTAGTGTAGCCGCGTACCATTGCGGCCAAATCACCGCGATTAAAGCCAGCTATCCAATTTTGGCTCGCCGCCAATACTTCCATATGCGTATTCTGGTGCATGAGATAAACCCCTACATTGCGTAAATTTGCAAAACAATTTCATGATTGAAGCAAGCAACTTAACTCGTTCTCAGGCAGCAAAATTGCACTTACAGTCAAACGGCTATTTTATTCCGATAACTGCAATACAGTAGAAACGGGGGACATTGGGGTGAAAATTTACCTGCACGGAAAGGGAAAAAGGCAGAAAGGCCAAAGTTTAAGAATAAAAGTTAAACCCGCCACAACCAACCTTGGCTCACCCTGACTTCTCTCGGGTTTGTTGCACGTGCCGCCAACTCCAACCCTCAGGCGATCTTTAAGCAAACGCCAGCGTACTGCGAAAATCACTGAAACTAGATTCATCTTTTGCGCGTCGGGACTCTAGAAACGACACCACGCATAAGCTATCACTCATAGTGAGTACTTCTATCTGAGAAACCTCTAGCACCAAATCCGGATCGCATGCAGATAATTTCTTCACTCGCTCGCGAATTTCAACGCCAGAAAATTTTCGTCCATCGACTAATACAATGCCCATTTCGTCACTATAGGCATTGGTCAACCTCAACCAGTTCTCTTCGCTCACATCTTGCCCATTCAACCAATTTTGCAGGCTTACAGAGAACGTTTGAATGAAATCCAAAAACGAATCTGAGGCATTAAGCACGCCCGCTTGCAACTGCATGTCGCTTTTGGAGATCAGCCAGCGACCATGGCTGTTAACCCACAACTGGTTGAGTTCAACCGCAATAAAACGATGGCCATCGGCGGTTAAAGTGGCCGTTAAACTCACAACATCATCATCTAGACAGTCAATCTTTACATCGCGATAGGCAATGTGGCTGTTCAGACTAGACACCAATGCAGTCCAAAAGCGCTGAATTTATTCAACACCAACAAATTTGCTAAAGCCTTTTATCTCAACGACGGCGTCTTCTTTGTAAAGTAGACGCAAGTTTCGCATGTCTCTGGCGTTGATTTTTTCAATCAGCGAACAACTGTTTTGCAAAACCTCTACAAAGATGTTTGGTTGCACTCAACCCCCTAAATTGCGGTAGCTTCACGATAAGACTACTTTCTCTAGAGGATTTCATCAAATGTAGCGCGCCAAACTGCACGAGTTTTTTTAACAACACCAATAGCCAACCGTTGGAATCTACAGACTTAATTGGCCCCGGAGCAGCTACGGTTGCATAGGCTTGTATACGCCTGAGCACCGCCACTCAACCCCTCCCAATCCTTCCCAGCGCCTCGTAAGCTAGACACTACTACTGCAGCACTCGGCTCTGAAAGCCGCTGGCGAGACCCTACACCACCGGCAGCACAGCCCCTGACGGCCAATACCTGATATGCTCTTTGCTTGGCTGTGTTTGGGAGAAATTCAATTGTCTACTTACGACTATATTATTGTCGGCGCTGGCACTGCGGGTTGTGTGCTCGCAAACCGGCTGTCTAAAGATCCGTCTAAACAAGTTCTGTTGCTAGAGGCTGGCAAAAAAGATAACTATTTTTGGATAGATATCCCCGTGGGTTATCTCTACACCATTGGCAATCCACGCACGGATTGGTGCTTTTCTACCGAACCTGAAGCTGGCCTAAATGGCAGAAGTATCGGCTATGCCCGAGGCAAAGTTATTGGCGGATCATCTTCCATTAACGCCATGATTTACATGCGCGGACAAAAAAGCGACTACGACTATTGGGCCAGCCAAGGCAACCGCGGCTGGGGTTGGGACGATGTGCTGCCTATATTTAGGCGATCAGAAGACTACCAACACGGCGCCGATGATTTTCATGGCAGCGGCGGCGAACTCAGGGTGGAAGAACGCCGGGTGAATTGGGAAATACTTGACGTTTGGCGTGAAGCCGCGGCGCAGACCGGCATACCCAAAATCAAAGAATTCAACACTGGCAACAACTTTGGTAACGCTTACTTCCAAATGAATCAGCGCTCGGGCAAGCGCTGGAGCGCAGCGCGCGCATTTTTAGACACCGCGCAAAAGCGCCCCAACCTCACCGTAATGACCGAAGCCATGGTACAAAAACTGGCGTTGGAACAAACCGACAAGGGCTTGGTTGCCACGGGTGTGCATGTACATCACAAAGGCCAGGCGCAACTGATAACTGCTAGAAAAGAGGTGCTACTGGCCGCTGGCGCAGTGGCCTCGCCGCAAATTTTGCAGCTTTCTGGCATTGGCGAACCGCAGTTGCTCCAACAACACGGTATTGAAGCGAAACGCGAGCTGCCCGGCGTAGGTAATAATTTGCAGGACCATTTGCAGATTAGAACCATTTACTCTGTGGACAATACCGTGACGCTAAACCGCAGGGCAAAATACCCTTGGGGTATGGCAAAAATGGGCCTTGAGTATTTTTTCAATAAAACCGGACCCATGACAATGCCGCCGTCGCAACTTGGCGCATTTGCCAAAAGCGACCCCAGCCAGGCTTCTGCAAATATCGAATGGCATGTACAGCCGCTTTCGCTAGACAAGTTTGGCTCACCACTGCATAAGTATGATGCGATTACCCCTTCGGTGTGTAATCTACGGCCTTCCAGCCGGGGCAGTATATCTATCACCTCGACTGACCCAGCAGCAGCGCCCGCCATAAAACCCAACTACCTATCCACTCAGGAGGACCTAGATGTTGCGGTAGCAGGATTGAAGTTCACTCGACAGATAATGTCAGCACCGGCGCTGCAGCCCTTCAACCCTAAAGAGTTGAAACCCGGCGCGCATTTAACCTCGGAAGAGGACTTGGCATCCGCCGCAGGAGATTTAGGCACCACGATATTTCACCCTGTAGGGACGTGCAAAATGGGTAATGATCCATTGGCTGTGGTGAATGATCGCCTACAGGTACATGGGGTTATTGGGCTGCGAGTGATTGATGCGTCTATTATGCCGACCATCACCTCAGGCAACACCAACGCACCGACTGTGATGATTGCAGAGCGAGGCGCGGATTTTATTAAGTCCGACAATGGTCACAGCGCTTAAGGGCCAGTGCTTCAGGGCCAGTGTTTAAGGAGACGAGCGTAAAGAGCAGCCCTTGAGACGCAGTGCTTGCTTAAGAGAGCTGCGCCAGAAAGAGCACTCAACCTACTTACCAACAGGCACCCCGCCCGCCTCTACAACGCTAAAAGCTGTGGAAAACGCACATTGTCCGGGTAGCCCACACTACTCCACCCCATACGCACAATGAGTGTTTGCTGGGAAGGAATGATCATCACGCGCTGGCCACGGTTACCGGTAAAAGCATAGGCGTCCGCTGGCAGGTCCGGCCAACGCAATGCCTTGTCACCCTCATTCAGCCAAACCTGATAACCATAAGCACGCTCGTTATCGCTACTGTTGGGGCTTGTCGCTTGCTCTACCCATTGCTCACTTACAATTCGATGACCGTTGAGTTCACCCTTCTGCAACATCAACAAACCTAGACGCGCCCAGTCTCGAGTACTGGAATATATATTGGAACTGCCCATAAACACCCCATTGGCATCTAACTCTAATGTGGTGTGAGCCATGGCCATGGGCGCTAAAATTTCGTTATGCAAAGTATCTACCGCAGACTGCGCGCCGCCGGTCCGATTGACGAACACTTCTGAGAGCAAATTGGCAGTGCCTGAAGAGTAAGAAAAATGGCTGCCCGGAGCATGAATCAACGCGCTGGCTTTAGCGACACCTGAAGCACTAGCCGCAACAAATAGCATGCGCGTGGCGTCGCTCCCCGGCGCGTAAACTTCAGAAAAATCCAAGCCACTGCTCATTTGTAATAACTGGTGCAAGGTAATATTCCGACGCTCATCCTGAGCCCACTCAACAAACAAATTAGCTTCGTCCATGGCCAAGTCATCGCTGTGGGCTAAATGGCCGAGCATAATGGCAGAGAGGGTTTTTGCCATAGACCAACCCATTAAGGGCGTTTGTGGAGAAAAACCTTCGGCGTAAGCTTCACTGATTATTGATCCATTGCGCACCACCAAAAGTGACCGAGTCTGCAAACCTTCGTCGTTATCCTTGACCAGCATTTTTTCTAGCTGGCTTTGCGCGCCATTGTCTAAACTATTAACCATAGAGCCTTGGGGCCAAGGCTGTAACGATTGTTGCATTTTGGGCACCTGAATTTCATCAAGCTGCTCACTGCCTGCGCGCACCAAGGTACAGCCTATGCCTGGTCGAAACTTGGCCTGCGTGGCCCCTAAACCGAATAGGCTGGCGCTGGCAGCCTGCTCGGCATCGTCATAGTCAATAGTGAGCAACTGCGCTGCGGGAGAGTAAGAGGCAATATCGGCGACAACTTGTTGAGCATCAAAACCAGATAGGTAGCGACCCGAGCACGCAAGCTTGGCTCCAATGCCCGTACCCACCTGCACGTTGGCTTTCAAATCAAAGGGAGACAGACCAACCAAATTCATACCCACGAGAGGCAACGACAAGATGAGCAGCAAGAGAATAATTTTTTTCATGAATACCAGTATCAGTAAAAGTTAGAAACATCTCACGAGTTTCTTGAGCAAAGCCCGGAACAAAAGGCGCAAATATCAGGCGCAACATAAAACTAAAGATAGAACTAAAAATAGAACTAAAAATAGAGCCAAAAATAAGCACAAAAAAAAGGGCCCAAATTAGGGCCCTCGAATCTGCTACTACAGAATAAATTGAGTGGTTACTCTTTTTCAACTAATGCCTGATAAGTCATCACTTTAAAGTCGTCTGCAAGACGCGTGCGATGGGGAATACTCTGCACCATAAACAGTCCAATCAACTGCTCTTGGGGATCAACCCAAAAACGCGTACCTGCTGCGCCGCCCCAGTTATACTCGCCAGCTGAGCTGACTTCCCCCACGTCACCGGGATTCAGTACAACGGCAAAATCCAGCCCAAAACCAATGCCCTTTCTGCCAAAGATTAGGCCCAAATCACCAATATGATTTGTTGTCATCAGATCTACGGTTTTGGGCGAGAGAATCCTCACGCCATCTAGCACACCGCCATTCAACATCATCTGGCTAAAGCGCAGGTAATCGCGCGCTGTCGCGATCAAGCCACCACCACCGCTTTCAAACTTGCTACCATATATATAACCAGCACTGACAAATGCGTCTGCAACCTCGAGTCCGTCGCCCGTTGAGGGCGCAAAGAAATTACCAGCAGTAACGCCTTCAGGCTTGTAGAGCTGAGTTAAACGATCCTTATTGCCTTCATTTACCTTGAAGGCAGTGTCTTTCATGTCTAGTGGTCCGAATATACGCTGTTGCAAAAACTCACTGAACTTCATGCCTGAAAGCACTTCTACCAAATAGCCCTGAACGTCCACAGAGACACTGTAGTGCCACTGGCTGCCCGGGTCGTACTGCAACGGTAATTTACCTAAGGCGGTAACGAACGCTTTTAAGTCCATATCGCCCAGTAACCCAGCCTTGCGATAGGCTTGATCTACTTCGGTGTTACCAAAAACACCGTAGGTTAAACCCGCTGTATGCGTCATGAGGTCGCGAATGGTGGGCTGACGTGTGGGTTTACGTGTTTGGCCCACCAAGGATTCATCACCACTGCCAATAGTGGTGCTGGTAGTGCCATCAGAAACAATGCCCGTACCTGCGGTTGAAAGCGCAACCTGCAAATTGGCCATTTCTGGAATATACATTGCAATGGGGTCGTTAAGGCGGAACTTGCCTTCTTCGTAGAGCATCATCAGCGCAACGCCGGTGATGGGTTTAGTCATAGAGTAAATTCTAAAAATGGCGTCATCGGTCATCGCTTTGCCCGCTTCGCGGTCAGCTTGCCCGTAAGTTTGGCTATAAATTATTTTGCCGTTGCGTGCGATCATGCCCATACCACCGACCATGGTGCCGTCATCAACCTTGGCGTTCATTAATTGGGTAAGTTTCTCCAAACGCTCGCTAGAAAACCCTTGCCGCTCTGGCTTTGCGCTTCCTATTTCCTTGGCGCTTACCGGCGCGATCATCAGCATCACTGCCACTACCAACATTAAGTCTCGAACTTTTTTAAACATCACCTTTCCTCTCCCATTAATTACGGCCCGAGAACTTTCGTTCACGCGCCAAAGAGTGCAGCAGAATATATACCGCCAGACTCTCACTTAAAGGCACAAATGCCTCGTTAGTAGTCCCAAGAACTGTTTCAACACTTTTTGTTATTCCCCAGATTCTGATGCCTGGGTTCTTTTGCTGTAGCAAATCTACTTAGCCGACTAAGCCATTCTCGCTCGATGCTTTTGCATCAAATGGCTTCGCCCCAAGCTTTCGATTCAACTGATAAAACAATTTCTAATCAGGCGCTGATTGCCATCGCCTGACAGAAAAAACTCAGCTCTTTCGTTACTGTCGATGCAACTATTGTTGCCTCTGCGTTTCTTACTGTATTTCTTACTGTATTTCTTACTCTATTCGTTGCCGTACTAATTACCAAACCGGTAGCGCAGCTTTGCGACCACTGAATCTATAACCGGGTCTTGGATGCTGTCAGAAAACAAATCAGTGACATCGGTTTCATCACCACTGCGTAGAGCGTTACCCCGGTTATAGACTAAGTAAAAGTCTGTCAGCGGCGCAATTTCCCACCGGTATCTTAACTGGGTGGTAAAAACACCCAAGTTAAAGTCGTAATCAGTTTGCGTTCTAACCCCTGCCTGCAAATCGCCATCGCCCACTGGTATGGTATAAAAACCCGTGTCCTCGGCGCGTACGCCTGCCCACTGCATGTTCCAACGCAGTTGGTGGCCTGGCGCAATAAACCAATTAAGGTCAAAGCTAGGTTGCCATTCATCACCATCAAAGCTGGCAAAGTCGCGATTCCCTTGGTAGACCAACCAATCGTTGCGTTTCTTATAACGCAAATCGAAGTCCATACTCAATACATCTAGTGGACGAATGGTCACTCCCGCCGACGCGCCGTAGGTTACGTCGCCCAAATGCTCTTGTTGCGCAGTTATACCCGCTGAGTAACTGAACATTTTATTTGCATCGGTGGCTACCAACATCTCAAACCAACCACCTGCATCCACCCGGTAGGCACCGTTGCCCCGACTGTCTATGTCTTCATAGCGTTCTGGTAAAAAGCCGATACCCGTTCTGAGGGTATTGCGACCAGGCAAAACCACCGAGGTACGCCAAAGCACAGCGCTGTCTGTCACCTGGCCTTGTTCTAGGTTGTATTGTTGTTGCACCGAAAAAGCTGAGCGAAAGTTAGTCAACTTTTCCGTTAGGTTCTGCTTATTGTAAAGCATCACATAACGGCCTTTGACGTAATCGTTACGACGCAAAAAACCTAAGTCGTTGAAATTAATTTGATCGTCCATGATGTCTAATTCAAATTTATGCCGAAGGTTTGGCTTGCTGGCGTAGAGAACATCAAACAAAGCGCCATAGCCGCTGACTTCATCGCGGTCACTCATAATCACTTGACCATCCGCAATGAGACGACCATCACTGCTTGTGTAATGGCCGTCGACACTGTGAATCTCAGCATCGTATAGCGGACCGCTGGTGAACGTACCCATATACCCTACTGATTTTTTCGCCTCGCCTGCTAGCTGGTAGCTTAGCCGCGCTACCGCAAACTCCCGGCCATCATCAGATATCTTCACCGGCTCATTTGCATTGTTACGCGCCAACCAAGAAACATCGTCTTCCACCGCAGTTAACGCACCATAACGAAAAGAACCATTAGTCCCAGTGACTTTCGCCGCTCCTAACAAATCTGTTGGTACATCGCGTTGCCCGCGCTCTGGTGTCAGGCCAGCTGGAATACCAACTTGATTGGCTGTACCACCAATACGACGAGTATTAAGAAGGGAAACAGGTACAGGCACAAAGTCATTCAAGTAAACGCGCCTTGATGTTGTGGCGTAGTCTTCATTCAGCGCAATTCTATACAAGGCACTAAAATCATCACGCGGCATGACATTAAAAATTTCACTACCCTCTAAGAAAAACAGTCGCTTCTCTGGAAAAAAAGTTTCGCTGGCTGTGAGGTTTAAAACCACGTCATCGGCTTCAACAGCGCCAAAGTCAGGATTAACGGTTGCGGACAACTGCACCTTTGGCGACGGCTTCCAAGATAGGTCCGCACCTACTCTCACATCAGATTCGTTATATACCTGATCCGACGTTGCTGCGATAAAGGGTATCATCGCCATTTGCGCGCGGGGCTGAACGCCCTGCACTTCAATCTTATTCAGGGCTGAAACAAAGCGCGCACTGGTCACCCCATAACCCGGCCATTGATAACGCTCATTAGCATGGGAAATGATTCTACTTGCCGCAAAACCAATATCGCGCGCGCCTGCGGTTGCGGGCATGCTCATCATGGACCACGGCAAGAACATTTCGATACTCCAGCCGTTTTCCGTTACTGCCGACTTACCCACCCAAGGGCCATCCCAATCTCTTTGGTAACGCCGCTCAGGCAGAACCTTACCGTCAGATTGGCTGTCACCAAGGGCAATGAAAAACCAATAGCCAATTTTTGCTTCGCCTGAAACATCCAGAGTTACGCCAAAAACATCGCGGTCAATGAAATCATCCCGTCTGGACATGCGGCGCACCAGCGTGTCTTGAGGCTGCTCCATGTCCGCGCTGATGTACATGCCCTTTTCTGTGGCAAACATGCGCATTTTTGTTGCGTATTTACCCGGCGTTCCAATGTCGGGAATAGACACCCGCATATTGTCGAAGTAGGCGATATCTTGCCAAACACTTTCATCTATCTTGCCGTCAATCTCCACGCCAATCTCTGCATCAACAAACGTTGCCATTGCTAGCTTGTTTAAATCTACGCCGGCTTCAGTGCCATAAACCGTTTGCTCGCCAGCACCCGTATTGAGCAGTTGCGGTAATTTCCTAGTAGATTCTTCCCCAGAATTAATAGATGTGTTGGCCGACACAGGCGTCGCAAAGGCTTGCTGGGATTGCTGGGATTGCTCGTTGAGGGCAACAGCCGTGGGCTGCTCTGGCGCAGCAGGCACTATGCCCACATTAGGTACATCGTTCATGTGCCATGCGCTGGCATAACCATTGTCGCGCAATGTCGATAACAGCCGACGACTGGAGGCGTCCGCTTGTGGCAACGCAATGACTCGGAATAGGGCCTGACCATTATTCGCAGAAGGCATAATCTGTAAATCTGCATTCACGCCGCGATTGGCCAGCGCTGTGAACGCCAGCGAGGAAGCCCTGCGTGCGTTGGCTTCATTCGCAAAGCTACCAATGACAACACCACCAGATGGACCAGATTGGGAATAGTTACTACTAGCATTGGCCGCTAAAACCGGCCCATAGCTCACCGACTGGGCCAGCAAGAGGCCCATAAGAATAAAAGCGCGAATAAAAATTTCCCCTAAAAGCGATACACAAGAACAAGCGCGCGTAGTTTGCGGCACTTTCTTACCAATGAAAAGGTACTTAACATGGACAAACACGCATTCAAGGGACGGTAAAAATGACGATATCAGCTTCTTCAACACCGCAACTTTTAGTTGAGCAACAGCAACACATCTTAGTTTTAACACTGAATCGACCTGACCGGCTTAACGCCATCAGCCGAGACATGCTCGACGAGCTATCGCGTAAAGTGGTAGAGGCAGACAAAGATCCAGAAATACGCTGCATTGTGCTCACCGGCAGCGGGCGCGGGTTTTGCTCGGGCCTTGACCTAATCGACACCAGCGACCGACGCGACAGCGAAGCCAAAGACGCTGGGGGCAATAGCCGACCAGCGCGCAAGCTATTTGATCTGCGCGACGCTCCTATTAATGTCATGTGGCATTGCGACACGCCCATTATTTGCGCAGTTAACGGCGCGGCAGCGGGCTATGGCATGGACATGACCCTGCTGTGCGATATACGCATCATGTCTGATAAGGGCAAAATGGCCGCTGTTACTGCTAGACGAAATGTGGTGCCTGAGAGTGGCGGCACATGGCTTCTACCCAAGCTTGTGGGTTGGGCAAAAGCTGCGGAGCTCTACTACAGAGGGCGTACGGTAGGTGCAGAAGAGAGCCTGTCGCTGGGCTTAGTCAATACTGTGGTGCCCCATGAAGAGCTGATGGACACCGCTATGACCTGGGCTCAGGAGATTGCAGACAATGCACCTGTCGCGGTACAGACCACCAAGCGCATGATGCGCATGGGCATGGAGGAGTCTTATGACACTTCAGTAGATCACCTGATGATGCACCTACATGGTCTATTTCAAAGTGAGGATTTTGAAGAAGGCCTAAAGGCGTTTCTTGAAAAGCGTAAGCCTGAATTTACTGGGCGGTAAAGCGGGTACCCTCTCTCTTCTGTTTCCAACAGGATCCCCGTCTCCTCTGGACTTTTTGGAGAGGATTAGCCTCTCCTCTGGACTTTTTCTTTCTTTGGAGAGGGATACCTGCCTGAAGCTTTAAGCGGTTTCAGCGGGTATTAGCCGCTCACAGCTACTTCTCTTTCGCCTCTTTCCGAATGATATCGGCACCGCTGGGATCAACAATCATCCCATGCACGATCTGATTATTCGCATGACCCAACTGCTGTAAGCCCATGGCCGACTGCAGTGCGGTCCATAGACCTTGCGCATCTTGCGCTTGGTTGACACTTTGCTTGGCCAGCCTTAAGCCCATGCTCGGTCGCTGAGCGATCCGTGCGGCCATCTGCTGAGTGAAACCCGTTAACTCTTCCCTAGGCACCACGTGGTTGACCATACCGCAAGATTTAGCTTCCGCTGCTGAAATACGCCCGCCAGTGAACAACAGTTCTTTCGCCTTACGCACACCAAATTCCCAAGGGTGGGCAAAGTACTCAACGCCATTCACGCCAAAGGCCACCACCGGATCCGAAAACGTGGCGTCATCAGCAGCTATAATCAAATCGCAGACCCAGACCAGCATCAGCCCACCGGCAATGACCTTGCCCTGAACCTCGGCAATCGTTGGCTTAGGCAAGTTGCGCCAGCGCCAACATAAACCCAGATAAATCTCTTCCTCTTGCGCTTGATGGCCCTCAGCACCGGGCTTGTCAAAGCCACCCCAGTTACTCACTTGAGCAAAATCTGTGACTTTTTCTTTGTCTGCCAAATCGTGACCAGAGGAAAAATGCGGCCCATTGGCGGCCAGTACAATGACTTTGACTTCGTCATCTCGAGCGGCCAAATCGAAGGCTTCGTTGAGCTCGTAGAGCATTTTTTTGTTCTGCGCATTGCGCATGTCCACGCGATCAAGGGTAATACGCGCAACGGCGTCATTTATTTCATACTGAATTGTCGAAAACTCTGACATTGTCTCCTCCCCGGAATAGAATGCTCTGATACTAGCAACTGGATTGGCCTGAGCACATGGCTCTCGAAACAATAACAAACAAAAGTTTAGGCTGGAGATGGATCGCAGTAGCTTCGTTGTTTGTACTCGGCCTAGGCAGTTTCGCTGCCGGAGTCACCCTAAGTGAGCGGCCATTTACCGAAAGCGACGGTCTGGCTGTGCAGATCTACTACATTTTGGGTTTATTCGTTGTCGGCGGATTAGACCTTGGCGTGCCCACTGGCGGCCCAGTATGGGCTCGGGGCTTACTCTGGATCACATACTTTGGCGCGCCCTTGCTCACCGCATCCGCGGTCATAGAAGCCGTCATCCGAGTCATTAACCCACAGCAATGGCTGCTGCGTAACTTAGAAAACCATATTGTGATTTTTGGTTCAGGAGACCTGACAACCAGTTATTTGCGTATGCTGCGCAGACAGTCGCCTCATGATCGAGTCATTGTGGTAGATGATCATTTCAACTCCATTCGCGAGCAAGAATTACAGCAGCGTTATGGCGTGGTGACCGTCGTCGGTGACCTCACCTTGGGCTTCTCGCTGAAGAAACTTGCCTTGCCCAAAGCCCGCCGAGTGTTGCTATTAGGCAACGATGACTACCAAGCCTTTGAGGCGGCAACGCGAGTTTTAGACGTAGCCCCTAACTTGAAATTCCGCGTGGTCGTACACTGCCAAAACCTGCGCTTTATGCGCAGTTTGCTGCGCACCTCTCTGGGTCGTCACTGTATTATCTTCAATACTTACAACCTTGCTGCGCTGGGTTTTGTACGCAACAACTTAGTCGAGCATTTTCGCCGCACCCATAACCGCGACAATGTCGTTATCGCTGGGTTTGGGCGCTTTGGCCAATCCGTATTGGAGCAATTGGAAAGAACTGCTGGCAGAGAGCTCTCCCATGTGGCTCTGATTGACCAAGACGCTGAGCGCCGTATTCAGGTTGTTGAGGAACAGCAAAGTCTGGGCAAAGATTATCAACGCTCTGTATTCCTAGGGGACATTTCCCACCCTGAAGTGTGGCGCAATGTCTCGAGTAAAATTGACCTGAGCTTAGAAAACACTGTGGTGATATTGGGCACAGGTAATGAACGCGACAATTTGCGCACGGCGCTATGGATTAAGCAGCAATATCCAAAAGTGCTGGTGTATACCCGCTCAAATAGTGTGTCGAAGTTCGCTATGTCAGTAGCCGAAGAAAAAGATCTCCACGCTTTTAGCATCAACCAGCTGGTCGAGGACATGATTCCAAATCGCTGGACCAGGTAACCCACAGCCAGCGTAAAAGTATGATGAACAGGCGCCAGCGAATGCCCAAAGTCACAAAAATAAATGTTCAAAGCAAAATTTAAAAAATCAGCCGGCAATATCATTTTGCATCGGTAGATAATTGGGCTGCGCCTCAACCCTTGCGATCCATGCCAAAATATTTGCATAGCCCGCAAGATCAAAGCCACCATCTGACGCTACATGGGTATAGGCATAAAGAGAAATATCAGCAATAGTTAACGTCTCTCCACACAGGTATCGAGAGCGACTCAGCTGTTCGTCCATAACCGCCAAAGCTTTATGTCCACCGACTTTCACGCCCTCATATTGGGCTTGACGATCCGCTGGCAAACCAAGAAAAAGCTTTATAAAACGTGCAACTGCAATATAGGGCTCGTGGCTATACTGCTCAAAAAATTGCCATTGTAAAACTCGCCCTCGCGGCAAGCCACCAGCCGGCAGAAACGCAGAACCCTCAGCCAAGTAATTCAAAATGGCATTAGACTCGGACAAATATTCTTTGCCCCCGGCCTCACTATCCGTGATCTCCAATAGCGGAATTTTGGCATTGGCATTTAGCTGTTTGAACTCAGGACTTTGGGTATAACCGGACAAAACATCCACAGCCTCCCAGTCATAGGACACACCCATAAACTCCAACAACATTGCTATCTTGTAGCAATTACCGGAAAGCATATCGCCGTAAACACGATACTTATTCATCGGACGCCTCCACCTAAGTTAAAGACCGGCAAGCTTAGTCATTGCTACCAACCACACTGCCGACCTTTGTTCTGCTCTTGCAGCCAACCCATTAACGGCTGGAAATAATCTATGATAGGCGACGCATCCATTGTCCGCTGCCCAGTTAACGCATACATGGCCTCTGGCCAAGGCTGACTAGCTCCCATGCTCAACATCTGACCCAGTTTTTCCCCAGCGGCTTTATTGTTGTATATGGAGCAGTCATGCAACGGCCCTGTATTGCCCGCCGCCTCGCATAGCGCTTTATGAAACTGAAACTGCATCACATGAGACAAAAAGTAACGGGTATACGGCGTATTGCCAGGAATATGAAATTTGGCGCCTGGATCAAAATCTGCTTCCGTACGCGCAACAGCGGGTGCAATACCTTGATAACGTGTGCGCAAATCCCACCAACCCGCGTTGTAATTCTCTGGCGTAATTTCGCCTGAAAATACACGCCAACGCCATTGATCAATGAGCTTACCGAAGGGCAAGAACGCAATCTTATCCAACGCCAACTTCATCTGTTCGTTAATGGTTGCCTGTTCACTTCGGGTCACTTCAGGCACTAGGCCCTTTTCTTTCAGATAGGCTGGGGTCATAGATAAAACGATAGTGTCGCCAATGGCTTCATGGAATCCATCATGGGCACCGCCTTTAAACAACGGGCGCTGTTCTTTGTACATTAGGTAATAATAGATATGGCCTAACTCATGGTGCAAAGTAGACAACTGCTCTTCATTCACCTCTACACACTGCTTGATGCGCGGATCGTTACCGTTATCTAAATCCCAGGCACTGGCATGACAAACCACATCTCGGTCTGCTGGCTTGGTGAGCATAGAATTTTGCCAAAAACTGTCGGGCAATTCAGGCAGGCCTAGTGAAGTGAAAAACGCTTCAGCGGTTTCAGTCATACGCACTGCATCATATTCTTGGTCAACCAGCGCTTTATTCACATCTAATGAGGCAACACCGGGATAGGGTTCTAACAAGTCATAAATATTGCCCCAAGACTGCGACCACATATTACCCAAAAGGTGCGCAGGGATAGGACCGTTACTTGGCACCAAGTCTTCGCCATATTTTGCGCCTAACTGTGCGCGCACATGGCAATGCAATTCTTCATAAAGCGGCTCAACTTGAGACCACAGACGTTCGCTCTCCTGCTCGAACTCCGCCACGCCCATGTCGTAGCCGCCTTTCCATAAATCACCAAGGTCTTTTGCGCCCACTTCGCGCGCACCTTCATTAGCCAATTCTACAAAGCGCTCGTACATAGGGCGCATAGGTGGCGAAACGGTTCTCCACCCAGTCCAGGCATTGAGCTGCTCTGAGTAATCGCGAGATTTGGCAAGGATATTCTCCAACTCAGGCAACGTTGAACAGACGTCGTTGTTGGGGTCACAGTACTCACCCGCGCCATACATGCCCTCTAAATCTGTAGCCAACTGCGAGAGCTCAGCACGCTTCGCGGCATCGTCTGGCGCTGGCAAGGAGGATCCGCGCAGAATCAGCTCTATACCCCTGGCCGTTTCTGCATCCATGGGCAGGCCTTTATAATCCCGGGCCTGCTCAATGACTCTGCTTTGAAATGCCAACTGACGCTCGCCAGCTTTGGCGGCCAAGATCCCAGTGTCCGGGGTAATATGGGTTGAGCGCACCCAATAGGCCGCGCCCACCTCTTTGTCCAATTCCAACGACTCGGCTTCCACATTACGTAAAAACTCAACCGGATCCTTGGTTTGAGTGGATTCATCTGCCGGAGGTACTGGGCTTTGACAAGCACTGAGGCCCAGCCCAAAAAGCGCCACCGAGAAAAATAAGTATTTATGCATATCTCACCTTTATTAGATTCACTCCCGCAGAAATTTTAGGAGTCGAATTGAGTGCACATCGTGCAATTTCAAACATCTGTCTTTCAAGCCTTTCATGAAGACTGCCATTTTCAAACTCTAAATTTCCGGCAGTTTAATTGCCACCGCCGTTTTCCATTAGATCACCAGCGCAGTTAAAAGCCCTGGCGGAAACGAGCAATCTTTATCCGATATCTGAATCTCTAAATCCGACCTTAAATTCGGGCAGTTAACAAACTCGAACTTAAACAAATCACCCTACATCACCTGCATAGCAAACTTATCAAATAGATAGCGAATGGGTATCTACAAGTGGTAGTTTTTCGCCGAGCCAACGCGTTGTTGCTATCTCGACATCACAGGTTTGTCGGCGTCGATTTAGGCCACATTACCGAAACTTTCATGCATTTGCTGATTACACGGCTTCAGAGAATGACTACTATTGGTCAACTAAAAATTATTCAGTAGTGCACATGACCGTATTATCTGTTCTCGATTTATCCCCCATTGCAGAGGGTGGCGACGCTCGCCAAGCCCTGAACAACAGCCGCTCTCTGGCGCAACACGCAGAGTCCGCTGGCTACCATCGTTATTGGGTCGCCGAACACCACAATATGCGCGGCATTGCCAGCGCGGCTACCTCGGTGGTCATTGGTCACATTGCTGCGGGCACATCAAAAATTCGCGTGGGATCTGGGGGCATTATGCTACCCAATCATTCACCACTGATGGTGGCGGAGCAGTTTGGCACATTAGAAGCCCTGCACCCCGGACGCATAGACTTAGGCCTGGGGCGCGCGCCGGGTACAGATGGTGTAACCGCTCATGCGCTGCGCCGTACGCTGAATAGCGACCCCAACCAGTTCCCACAAGATGTTATAGAACTAAAAGGCTACCTTAGCGACCAGCGTGGTCCCGGCCAACGAGTCACCGCTGTACCTGGCGAAGGCAGCAATATTCCAATGTATATTCTTGGTTCAAGTTTATTTGGCGCCCAACTGGCCGCCATCCTTGGCCTGCCCTTCGCCTTTGCTTCGCATTTCGCGCCTGAGGCAATGATGCGTGCCATCGCTTTATATCGGCAAGAGTTCGAACCCTCAGAGCAACTGAGCAAACCCCACGTGATCTTAGGCTTTAATATTTGCGCAGCAGATACCGAAGAGGAAGCCATGCTGCTGCGCAGTTCTGGCCTGCGCGCGTTCTTAAACTTGCGCCAAGGCAAAGCGGGGCCTCTGCCCAAACCCGAAGAAGATTTTGAGAATAACCTCACAGAAATGGAGAAGTCGCTAATGACTCAAGTGAGTTCTGCGGCAGCCGTGGGCAATATTGATCAAGTAAGAGCGCAGACCGCAGAATTTTTGGCCAAAACTGGCGCAGACGAGTTAATTATAGTGGCGCAAATACACGACCACGAAGCGCGCTGTAAAAGCTACGATCTGGCTTATCAAGCCTGCGCGGATCTGTAGTTCGCCGCACAAAACACCTAGGCATAAGTAGTTTAGGCCGATAAAAAAGCCCGGTATAACCGGGCTTTTTTATGCTTTTACAACTTTCAGCTGGTAGATCATCCAGTTATTTGGTTAGCCATATTGGCGACGACCAAGCGCGGTCTTGAATGGTGGACTGCATGTCAGGCCGAGGGGCAACCCCTGCGGCAATGGCATCGTATGTTGACCAGCGGCATGTTGGATTCTCCAGCACGCGAACGTAGTAAAACGCTTTCTGGGCTGGATCATAATCTGGGTCTTGCCAAACCGCAGAAAGCTCACTGTCGCCCTTATTCGGTGTCACAGTGCAATCCGCCACATTAACGCGAGCACCGTTATCGCCGCATCGAGCAGTTTGCGCATCCACTGTCTGACCATCAGAACAGGCAATGTCCATTACCCTTTCTTGGGTCTTACCGTCCTCAACCCAACCCTTAACCATTTGCAAACGTTGCAGTGGCTGAGTGTCTGGATCACGGGATGCCCAAACATAGAAGCTGGGTTTGCGTTCACCTTGAACCGTTAAATCAGACCCCATAGGTACACCGTTGGCATAAGCCTGCGCAATGTTGTCTTGGGCATTGAGTAAAGATTGATCAAAGTCGTAACCGGCAAAGAAACGCAACTTGATGTGCGATCCACTGGTAGAGAACGTTTCTTTTCTACGCATAGCGTCAAAAATCGCCTCACGAGTATTCGACTCAGCCCAAACACCCGCTAAACCCGATGCACCCCAATATTTGGACGCTGGGTCAAGATATTCGGGCGACTCTGGTGTTGAGGTAGGCGTGGGCACGCTGCCCCGGCGGTAAGGTTCAAAATCTAATACACCGGTTTTGCTCCAATAGTTGTCTTCCTCGAATGAGCCCGCTGCATTGTGGGTATCGGATGCGCCAATCACGCCAAATTTGTAGGGGTTTGCGCCAACTTTTGACTCAATCAACAGGCCGTTCAAATACGCTTCGCGCACATAACTGCCGTTGGGTTGAGATTGCACATCGGTGGCTATGCGCAAAGGCATAATTTCAAAATCCGCCCACTCATCATTAGGTGAAAGCATGGGGTGAGTATCCGAAGTCCCTTTCACCTGCGTGTTTTCCACCAAAGGTTCGTTACGCATACGGGTTTGCGCATACTCGGCATCAATAGGTTCACCGGCCCAATTATTCATAGGAAACATCCAACCATTAGAGCCGTTGGAGTTGTGTGGAATAGCCAGAGACTCGCGGCCTAAAGCGCGCTGCTCATCCATCCATGCCCAAAGGCCTTCTGGATTGATCGAGTCAAATCGGCTGTAAGGTTGCTCAGGCACTTCACTACCGCGAAAAATCACATTGCGGTGCAAGTTCTCAAAAGCCGGTCCGGAACTTGTGTATTCATAGGCAACAAACGTGGTGAAGTTGCCCGGATCATTGTGGCGCTCAGCAGCTTCAATGATTTCCTGCCACGCAGAGCGCGCAACACTTAGGTCATTTATTGGGTCTTTGGTTTCGCCAGTTTGACTGCGCAAATGACCAAGCACGGCGGCAAAACCTGCTTGAGATCCTTCCGGTGTGGTTGCACCGCGAACCGCTGCGGCCATGGCCTCATTTGCATAGGGGCTGTCTAGACTCGCCATCTCGCGCATCATACCCAGATAAAAAGCGTGGTCGGAAACAGCCAAAAAGTCTAACGGCTTTTGCATTTTCATCTCAAAGCCACTGGCGTGCTCAATACCGGCGCCCTTGGCAAAAAGATAAGCATCGTTAGGAGTGCGGCGCGTACCGAATAAAAACGCGTCAAAAGAAAGTTCAGTATGAATGTGCGTATCGCCAAAGTAGGCGTTTTTCAGAGGATTAACGGATACAACACCTGCGGCTGCTTGCGTCTGTATTCCAGACTCATCCGCTAACGCTGCGTTGCTACCCACACCTTCTTCCGGCCCAGCACAACCCATAAGGCTTACCACAAGCCCGACCGCCAACACTAGGTTACAAGTATCATTCTTGATCAACATAACTCCCCCAATTGAGTTGTTTCGTTTAGGTTATCAGTAATTTACAAAACGATAATTTACTTCGCGAAGAGGTACTAACCCAGTTGGCCGAAGGCCCAACCGATTAGTACCCGCCGCTGTCCCTCGTTCTTATAGGCTGGGATTCACTAGGTACTTTTTACCTGTCGCTTGCAGCGCATAAGTCTTGAGCACGTCCAAATCCAAGGCCTGAGCAAGCGAGATCTCTTCTGCATAGCTACTCGCAAAAGTTGTACGTACTTCATCTGCCACACGTTGACGCAACTCCCCAGCACGCTCTTGACCGATTTTTTGCAAAAATGGTGTTAACAACCAACCACCTAACCCCCACTGCATACCATAGCTACGGGTTAGCGTAGTTGGACTGCGTTCCAAGCCACCATAAATGTATACCTGCTTGTATTGCGCAGATCCATAACGGCTATATTCAGTAGCTGTTTCGTTTGCCGCGACTTCCATTGCTGCCAAGATGTGGTTTGCTAGTTGTCCACCACCGGTGGCGTCAAACGCAAGATATGCGCCAGTAGCAACAATGGCTGCTTTCAAATCATCTGCAAATGTTGGCAGGCTTGAATCACAAACGTAAGTTGCACCAATGTCACGAAGCAACTGAGCTTGTTCAGGCTTACGTACGATATTGACTAAATCGACACCATCAGCGATGCAGATTTTTTGCAGCATCTGACCAAGGTTTGACGCAGCAGCGGTGTGTATTAACGCTTTGTAGCCTTCGCTGCGCATGGTCTCAACCATACCTAATGCGGTTAACGGATTAACAAAACAAGAAGCGCTTTCTTTTGCTGTCACACCGTCGTGCATAGCCAGACATTGGCTCACATGCAAAGTGCGATATTGAGAATACATTGCGCCGCCTAGTACACCCACAGTCTTACCCAAAAGCGCTTGCGCTTCAGGGCTGTCACCTGCGGCGATAACAACACCAGAACCTTCGTTACCTACAGGCATGGCCTCATCAAAACGAGCACTCAAGTGAGGCAAAATACCAGCAGGCACATCGGCTTCAACTTTAGGGTGTGCTCCATCGGCAACAGATCTCGCAGTGGAAATATCAGCCAAACCCAACAACAAACCAAGATCTGAAGGATTAATCGGTGACGCTTGAATTTGCACAACCACTTGGCTGTCTTTTGGCGCATCCACGGAGCAGTCTGCAAGTGAAAGTTGCAATGTGCCTGTGGAAGTAACACAGGATAGAAGTTGTAAACCGGTCTCAGGTAAAGTGCTCATTATTGTCCCTTTAATTTTGAAGGAGAGCACTATAACCCAGAGTAAACCGAGCTGCGAGAGCTGACGCGCGTAACGCAGGGAGAGCGTCGAACTAAATTAATGTCGAGCCAAATAAAGGTCTATATGACGAGCATCGGGAAAACAGTCCTTGTCAAGCGCTGAGAGATGACGTGCAACTAATTCGGTCCGCGCACTAATCTCAATAAAAGGTAGGTACCTCCATATTTCGGCAAGTCACTGCCATTGGTAAAATGCACCGCCCATGCATGATTTCTAGCGCCGGAGTTAAGTGACGATAGTGATGAGCTCCAATAAGCCTCAGTATTGGTGTTGGGAAAATACTTTAAATCTATGGTTGGACCGTCAGAAGCTGTTTTTGTACAGCCTAAATCAAGGTCATGAGCTCCAACTTCACACTTTACAATGGATGCAAGCTCGCCAAGATCTGGCACTCGCCAATCATCGTACCCGCAGAATTTATCCCTAACACTTAGTTCAATTAGATGATTCCAGTCACTAAAGCGCAGAGTACTGGCGTTTTCTGTAGTGACCGGCTCGCGTTGATTTCGCCCCAAATATTTACCTAGCGCAAAGGCACTGGTTCCCCTCCCTCCCCAACGGAACTCAAAACCTTTATCGTGCAAAGTGTGGTCTTGGGTTTTGACTTCCCATGTCAGCCCTGTCGAGGCATCGTAGACGCAACTCCAAATGCTCGCTTTATCTGAAAGGAGCTTGCCGCTCTTAGCAACTTTCCGAAATTTTGCTCGCGGTAGTTGGGCTTCCTTTATTGGAGTGACATTATCTGACCGCAATCGGGGACCATGCACCCCTATTTGCAACTCCAAACTTTTCGCTTGTGCATCCCCTGCGTTGGCTGGATTAACTTGAGCGACCAAAATAAAAGCTAAAACAATTAGGTTCGCCAGCAATTGAGTTTTGATGCAAAGGCATTTTCTGGATTTGGGCGCGTTTATTGAGATGCAAAACTGAGAGTAACTATGCACAGTATTGCTACATGCGTTCATATTTTTTGTCACCAAATTTTTTAAACACGCTGATCCACGTAAACCACACGTTGTTATTAGATCTATTTGGCACTTGTAAATTTTGGGAGGCTAGATACTTACTATATAATTTGGCCATAGAATCATTTTATTTTTGCATCAATAATTAGAGCAACGGTAATTACTATTTCGCATGAGTGGCCACCCTTAATAATAAGCGACTCGATCCAGACGCCAAGCGGTAGCTCGCACGCATATTTCATTTACAAGTTAAGGGCTCATTGATCAATCGATGAAAATTTTAGAGCGCGCTGAAATTAGAGAACTTTTCCCTGACCTACTGGCCTCCGAGCTAGGCATCCCAGATCTAAAGCCTGTTGATTGGGGTGTCTTAGACTATTTTGGATGGGTACATCCATCTGGGCACAAAGGCTTTGTCGTGATACCCACCGGTAACAGACTCTATGCAATGAGTCTGCGCCGCAGCATTAACCACGATGCAAAACCAAGAACCCGAATGTGCTCATGGTGCCATCACGTTTATCGCAGCAGGGGTACGGCTTTATTCAGCACCACCGTAGTGGGCTCAGATGAAAGACGTTTTATTGGCAATCACATTTGCAGCTCCCTAGATTGCAGCTTAAGGATAAGAAATCTACCGTCCGACCCGCCAACATACCTGCCAGAAACCTTGGACATCGGGAAAAAAATTCAGCGCCTCGAAACCTCGGTATTTGCCTTTATGCGCCGGGCCAACGTGACTGGCAAATTAATCGACAAAATATAGACATTTACAGGCTGCGCGGCGGTATTTGGCCCCTACTAGCCTCAAAGCATTGGCAACGAACAATCATCAAAGCATACTTACGCCTGAGAAAATTGTGAGGCGTAAGGCATGGACCTGAATACATTCCGAGAAGAAACCAGAGATTGGCTAGAGGACAATTGCCCTCAAGATATGCGACTGGGGGCTGTGCATTTCGAAGATGCCTATGAAGTCTACCAAACTGATGCTGCTATAGAGTGGAGAGATCGCGCGGCGGCCAGAGGCTGGACAGCCCCGGCTTGGCCGACACAATACGGCGGTGGCGGTTTAGAAAAAGAACAACACCAGGTGC
>Ga0066605_10000034_pt1 | contig 69832 bp, 63 predicted proteins | sample SaaInlLV_DNA_10m_FD_60385 | JGI IMG/M metagenome (GOLD analysis project Ga0066605, IMG submission 60385) | Marine microbial communities from expanding oxygen minimum zones in the Saanich Inlet - SI075_LV_DNA_10m | ecosystem: Environmental > Aquatic > Marine > Unclassified | place: British... | reverse complement strand
TGAACCAATAAACAATTTATTAACTAATACACAATTTATGTCAACTACCTCACACTTGGATAATCAAAAATTAATTTTTGGACATCCTTCCGGTCTTTATGTTTTATTCTTTGTAGAAATGTGGGAACGCTTTTCTTACTATGGAATGCGTGCGATTCTCACCCTTTTTCTTGCAGCCCCTATTATTATGGGAGATCCACAATCTGGCTATGGCTGGTCAAATGTAGAAACACTTTCATTTTATGGGACCTATACAATGTTTGTATATCTGACTTCTATCCCTGGAGGATGGATCGCAGATAAATTTATAGGACAAAAAAAGGCAGTAATGTTAGGAGGATTGTTACTTTGTTTTGGCCATGGAATTTTAGCAGTGGATGCACAGTGGGCTTTTTTCACAGGCTTGGTTCTTATTGTTTTGGGAGTAGGGTTTTTAAAACCAAATATCTCAACTATGGTAGGTGGTCTGTATAAACCCGGAGATGGAAAACGAGATATTGGTTTTTATATTTTTTATATGGGCATTAATGTTGGAGCATTTCTAGGAGCATTAATTGTTGGTGCTATTGCGGCTAAATACGGATGGCATTATGGTTTTGGATTAGCTGGAATAGGAATGGCATTTGGACAAGTTATTTATATGTTAGGTTTAAAACACCTTGAGGGAGTTGGAGATTTTATTGGAGCACAAGATTCACCAGATAAAGAGTTGTTGAATAAACCATTATCTAAAGTGGAGAGAGATAGAATGTTGGTGATGTTTTTATCTTTCTTAATTATTATCGTTTTTTGGGGAGCTTTTGAACAAGCAGGTGGTTTGATGAGCTTGTACACCGAACAAAAAACAGATCGTTTATTATCTTTTACTTTACCTATTATAGGAAATGAAATTCCTGCCGCTGTTTTTCAATCTATTAATGCATTTTTCATTATTATCTTGGCAACTTTTATAGGTAGGTTTTGGTTTAGGTGGGCCAAAAAAGGAAAAGAATCTTCTTCATTATTCAAAATGGCGATAGGATTAATCATTATGGCTTTTGGTTTCTTTTTTATGAGTAAGGCTTCCACTGAAGTTGTAATGGAAGGCGACAACGTTGTTGAGAAATCAGCTATGGTTTGGCTTGTACTCGCTTATTTGTTTCATACCATTGGAGAGCTATGTGCTTCTCCAGTTGCATTATCTTTTATTACCAAGTTAGCCCCCGTAAAATATGCAGCTTTTATGATGGGAGCATACTTTGCAGCTACAGGTTTAGGAAATAAAGTTGCTGGCTTTGTAGGAAGTTTGTCAGAAGGGGCTGGAGAGTTTCAAGTATTTACTGGAATTGCAATATTTTGTATACTTTTTGGAGTGCTAATTTTAGCGATTCTAAAACCGTTAAAGCGATTAACACACGGCGCAGAAGATCTTCAAGATTAGTGTTATAAGATAGCGAGACAGTTAGCTAAACCTTAATAAATTAACCCACACTTTATAAAAAATTATTATGACAACAGATATTGAAAACATGTTTAAAGATAAAGTCTTAGGGCATCCAGCTGGACTTTTTGTATTGTTTTTCACAGAGATGTGGGAGCGTTTTTCTTATTACGGCATGCGGGCATTGCTCGTGATGTTTTTCACGGCATCACTCCTTGACGGCGGTTGGGGCTGGCCTCGAGAACATGCCTATGCAATTTTTGGAACTTACACTTCTTTGGTCTATTTATCGACGCTTTTAGGAGGTTATTTTGCCGATAAAAAAATTGGTTACCGCTACGCAGTGGTCATAGGGGCATTTCTCATGACATTAGGACACGGCGCTATGGCTGTAGAAACTCCTTTTTTCATTTATTTAGGACTGACTTTATTAGTTTTTGGAAGTGGGTTTTTTAAACCCAATATGACTTCCATTATTTCCAAAATGTATAAAGGGAAAGACGAGAAAAAAGACGGTGCTTACACTATTTTTTATATGGGTGTCAACGCGGGAGCCTTTTTAGGAATTCTGTTGTGCGGATATTTAGGGGAACAAGTGGGATGGCGTTGGGGCTTTGGTTTGGCAGGAATTTTTATGCTGTTTGGACTGCTTCAATTTTGGTTTGCTCAAAATATTTTTGGAGATATAGGCACCAAGCCTGTAAAGGTTGATACTGCGGTTGAGCTTAGCGCAGACGAGCCTAAACTAAACCCATTCACATCGCTTCAATTAGGAATGATAGGTGTGGCAGGACTTTTGGGGATTTCTTGGATTTTTAATGATCCAATTTCTAAAATTTCAGAAGGTGCTTATAATTTATTTGATTTTAGTATGTATGGAGTTGAAGGATCTAATGTAGCGATTCTCTCCGCATTAGGATTGTTTGTATTGCTGTTAGTGATCCGAATTCCAAAGTACGATAGAATCACACGCGATCGAATGGTGGCCGTGATATTTTTTGCGTTTATCACTATTTTCTTTTGGGCTATTTTTGAACAAGCACCAAGTTCATTAACCATCTTTGCTAGGGATTACACGCAACGTGTTCTTGAAGGAAATTCAGCCTTTGTTTTTAAAATCGTTAACTCTATGATGACCGTGATTCCTTTGGGGATCATCACATGGGTTTTGTGGTTGTTATTCAAAAAAACATTTTCGAGATACGCACTTTCAAATATCTTTTTAGCAATTAGTTTTGTCATCATTTGGGCCATTGCCCTTTGGATGCTCACAATTGAATTCGGTAAAGAAATTGCAGAAGTGCCAGCATCTTGGTTTGGTGTTTTAAACAGTTTATTTATCATAGCCTTTGCACCCTTATTTTCGAAATGGTGGGAAAGTAAATACAATCCAAATGCGAATATGAAATACGCCATTGGAATGGTACTGTTGGGAATTGGAATGGCTTGTGTGGCCATTGGCGCATCGTCCATTGAGCCCGGTGCCAAAACAGCTTCTGTCAGTATGATCTGGTTGATCTTGGTGTACTTCTTTCACACCATGGGCGAATTGTGTATTTCGCCAGTAGCCTTGTCTTATGTTAGTAAATTAGTTCCTGGTCGTATGATAGCCATGATGTTTGGAATTTGGTATCTAGCCGTGGCTATTGGAATGAAATTAGCAGGGGTCTTTGGTGAAGCTTCTGAAGGAATTGCACAATCTGAAGGTTTGAGCTATTTCTTCTGGATTTTAACAGCAGTGGCAGTAGGACTGGGTGTAATGTCTGCATTACTATATCCTGTAATTAAGAAATTAATGCATGGTGTTCGATAATTTTGGTATTATATTTGTTGGATGTTAAAAAAAATTAAAATGAAAAAAGTCATCATAGTAGTAGCTCTTTTATTGGGAACTACCACACTTTTCGCCCAAAGTATCAATTGGGTGAGTATGGATGAGGCGCTAGCATTGCAAAAAAAAGCACCAAAGAAAATCATGATTGACATGTACACCTCATGGTGTGGTCCCTGTAAAATGCTGGATAAAAATACCTTTACTAATAAAGATTTAATTGCTTTTGTTAACGAACATTATTACGCTGTAAAATTTAATGCAGAGGGCAATGAAGTCGTCAATTTTAAAGATCAGAAGTTTACAAACCCGAATTACAAACCCGAAAAAGCCAAACGTCGAAACAGTCCTCATCAGTTTTCACGTTATTTAGGAGTGACTGCCTATCCAACGATGGTGTTTTTGGGCTTAGAAGGAGAGTTGATCGCACCGATACCAGGTTACCAGACAGCGCAACAAATGGAATTGTATTTGAAATTATTTAAAGACGATATCTATAAAAAAATGAATAGCCAAGAAGCGTTTAATAGCTATTACAAGTCATTTGTTCCTTCTTTTATGCCTTAGTTAATAGCGAACCAAAAAAGCACCCTTTTCACTTGTTTGGTGGAATCGAATATTTTTTGTTGTGCACGTTTTCTTCCAACGCTCTTGATAGGTTTTGTAATTACTTCCATCCCAAATTATGAATTCAGGCTGCAGGCTGTCAATCAAACGATTTAAGTTGATTTTTGGAGATTGCCTTAACAGTACCCATTGTGGATTTACACTTTTAATGTTATAAATACCAAGACTATCCACTACCAAAAGTAACTTGTCATCAATTTTATAGAGCCGTTGGATGCTGTCTGTGGATTGGGTCTTAATAGCAGCACCAATTTTATAGTCTTCAAGCATTCGTTGATTGTTTAGAGCGTCTAAATCATGGTGAATCTCAAGACGTTGATTGAACTGAAATCCAAAAACACTGTGTCTCGTTTTATGGAAAACAACAAACGAATTCTTTGAGGTCAGTGCTGGAAGCTGTTGCACAAAGACTTGAAAACTCAAGATACATACTCCCAAAATCATGAGATTTTTAAATGTTTTTTTATGATAAAAAATGCCAACCCAAAACAGGATGAGGTAACTAATCACAAGAGCGGTTAGATCAAAGGAAATTTGCTCAAATAGAAATGTTTCTTTGGAGGCTATCCATTCTACAAATCGATTCATGAACTGAATGAGCCTTCCTAAGGAGTTGACTAAAAATTCTTGAGGTTTGTGAATCACGACTAAAATCAAGGTTGCAATTCCCAAACAAAGTATAATGATCAGAAAGGGAACAACGACCATATTGGTCACAAAAAATAAGCCCGGAAATTGATGGAAATAATAGAGACTCAAAGGCAAAACACCTATTTGAGCAGCGATGGATACTTTTAATAAATCAAGAAACCAATTAAAGATTCGATTTTTAAAATGCCACCACGAATCTAATATAGGCTTGATAATAATGATGGAAGCAACCGCTGCATAACTTAGTTGAAACCCTACATCAAAACAAAATCCTGGTCTAGCGAGTAGAAGTATAAATGCTGAAACTGCTAAGGTATTTATTGTGTTTGAAGATCGTTTTAAAACTTTGACAATCGCAAACAAACTAAACATGGTTACTGCCCTGACCACTGAAGGGGACAAGCCAGCAATGATAGCAAAACTCCACAAAACACAAAGAATGATCACTAAACTCACAAATTTCCCATGTCTGAAATACAGTAATGGTTTCAGTATAAATTGAAGAATTAACAATAGAATTCCTATATGAAGACCCGAAATAGCTAGAATATGGACAGCCCCCGCTTTTTTATAAGCTTCGTACACATTCGAAGAAATGTCTTGACGTTGTCCCAAAAGTAAGGCCTTGATAAAGGCGCGTTCTATTACTTTAAAAGGCAGCTGTTCGAGATGTTTATGCAATACTTCACGAATGGTTTCTGCATAGCCTGTAATGGTTTTTGGAGATTGTGGAATGGCTAAAATAGCTTGGTCTTTTAGAAATACTTGATAAAATATACCCTGTCGTTTCAAATAGGTTTTGTAATTAAATTGATAGGGATTGAGAGGTGGTTTAATTTTCTGAAGGGCTGTGCCGAGGTTAAGATTTTAGAATTGACCTTAAAGTTAGCGGTCGTTGAATCTTTACTCAAATTTATCAAAAGTGTGCCCGATACCAAAGTGGAGTCAATTTTTAAAAGCTCCACATAATAGCGGTGGTTATAAGTAGTTGGTTTTAATCGCTTTTTGATAACAAACTCAAGTTGGTGCAAGTCTTTATTTGTGATGTTTTTCAGATGAGAATAATGAGATTTAGAAAAAGAAGGTGCGTGTATTTTACAGACGAATACCCCAAGGAGTACCATTAATAGAAGTACCAAAAATGATGGCCAGTACACTGTTTTTTTATTTTTTTTACAATAAAAATAGATTTGGATCAATACAAAGATCAAGACTCCGATTCCCCCTAAAAGAGTCCATTCAGAAATAAATACATAATCACTGGCAAGAATGCCAATTACGAGAAAAATGGTGAGTTTTAGTATGGGGTATTGAATGGTTTTCACAGAAAGAAAAAGCCAAACCAAATTTATGGATCCGAGGCAAGGTTTAAATTAGGGGTTGTTTGAATCCTCTAATTTAATGAATTATATACTAATTTTGCAACATTTTGACTGGCACCTGGGCCTCCGAGCTTTGTTTCAAGTTCATGATAGGCCTCAAATTGAGCCTCACGAACAGGGCCTTCCAAGATAGAAGAAAGCTCTTTTGTAATTCGTTCCGTATTAAAATCCCCTTGAATTAATTCAGTGACGACCTCTTTGTCTAAAATCAAATTCACCAAAGAAATGAATTTCAATTTCACCAATTGCCTTCCAATTTGATATGAAATCCAACTCGATTTATAACACACTACTTCGGGGACTTTAAATAAGGCAGTTTCTAGAGTTGCGGTTCCTGAAGTGACCAAAGCGGCATGAGAAACACTTAGTAAATCATAAGTGCAGTTTTCAACAAAATGTACGTTTTCATCTGTAATAAACGAACTGTAAAACTCAGGATCTTGACTCGGAGCCCCTGCAATCACAAACTGATAATTACTAAAGGTTTTTACAACGCTGAGCATCCCGGTCAACATCTTGTTAATTTCTTGTTTTCGACTGCCAGGAAGCAGTGCAATTATGGGTTTGTTGTTGAGTTGATGTATTTGACGGAAGGCAGTTTCATCCACAGGAGTCCGGTTGGCAATGGCGTCAATCAGTGGATGGCCTACAAACGTAACTGGCATCCCATGTTTGTCTTCATAAAACTCTTTTTCAAAAGGAAGAATGACATACATTTTATCGACATCACGCTTGATGGCAGTGATGCGATTTTCCTTCCAAGCCCAAATTTGTGGTGAAATATAATAATGGGTCTTAAAGCCTTCAATTTTTGCCCACTTCGCAATGCGCATATTGAATCCGGGATAATCTATAAAAATCAGACAATCGGGTTGATAACTTTCAATATCTTTTTTACAAAAAGATAAGTTTCGGGTGATTGTTCTTAGGTTCATCACTACTTCAAAAAAGCCCATAAAAGCTAATTCTTTGTAATGTTTTACCAAAGTACCACCTACATTTTGCATCAAGTCACCACCCCAAAACCTAAATTCTGCATTCGTATCAGTTTTTTTAAGGGCTTTCATCAGGTTTGCAGCATGCAAATCTCCTGAGGCTTCTCCAGCAATAATGTAATACTTCATTTATAATTTAATTAAAAAGGTTGCGAGTGCAATTATAATAGTCGCTGCCAAAACACCTCCAGCTCGAGCATCCTGTCGTTTTCGAATAAAATAAAAGAAAGAAATCAAATTCAAAAAGGCACCTAAACTGATGAGTTTTCCAATAAAATTTTCAGAATGAGCTGTTTCTAAAACGGTTAGAATACTATCTGAGTTTCCTGATAATTTACCCAAAACTATGGCTGCGGTTACCAATCCTATTATATTTGCCAACAGGCCAACTAAGACCCCTTGAAAAAGTTCTTTTTTATTCATTGAAATCCCATTTATTTAATTCTTGAATGTAGTGATGTGCAGTCAAATCATAGTGGACTGGTACGACAGAAACAAACCCGTTTTCTAGCGCCCATTCGTCCGTATCTTCTCCTTTGTCTAAATTGTTAAACTCACCCGTTAGCCAGTAATAATCGCGACCTAAGGGAGTTTGACGTTTATCAAATTTCTCAATCCAATTGGCATTGGCTTGACGGCATACCCGGATGCCTTTTATTTCTGTCTCTAACAGTTTTGGAAAATTAACATTTAGAATAATTCCTTTTTGTAATCCTTGGTTTAAAACTTGTAATGTCACAGTTTTTATAAACGATTCAATCTGACTAAAATCGGCTTCCCATTTGTAGTCTAAAAGTGAAAATCCAATCGCAGGAATTCCCTCAATACCCGCCTCAATTGCAGCACTCATAGTTCCTGAGTAAATCACGTTTACAGATGAATTTGATCCATGATTGACCCCTGAAACACATAAATCAGGCTTGCGGTCTAAAAGCTCATGTACAGCCAGCTTTACACAATCTGCAGGTGTCCCTGATGTACTGTATTCTTTTTGTGGACCCTTGTCGAAACGTTCTCTTTTACAATAAAGTGTGTCATTAATAGTAATCGCGTGTCCCATGGCACTTTGTGGACTGTCAGGAGCAACAACGATTACTTCTCCAATTGTGTTCATCACTTTAATCAAAGTACGAATTCCCGGTGCGGTGATGCCATCATCATTGGTGACCAAAATCAAAGGTCTTTTTATCATTTAAGTTGTGTTTAAGTTCCTACAAAAGTAAGTAATTTGTAGCTTATTTGATGATTTACGACGCTTTAACAAAAAATTATTACCGTTCAACAAGGCTGGCATAATTTTTTCTTATATTTTAGAATATTATTTATCATCCCATAAACGGTCTATACAGATGAAACAAAATATCAACATTTTTTTACTCTCTATACTTGTCGCATTTGCGTCTTGCAGTTTCACTTCAAAGTCTTTTGACAATCCCGACAAGGACAAGCATTTAATGCAACTAGTTACTTACTTGCTAGAAGAAGGACATTATGAGCCTAAAAACATAAATGACAGCTTTTCAGAAGGAGTTTATGAAAGATTTTTAAATCAGGTTGACCCCTTTAAAAATTATTTTTACCAATCCGATATTAAAGAATTTGAAGCTTATAAAACAGATTTAGACGACCAGATTCTAAACCATAGTGTTGCATTTTTCAACCTAGTTTACAATCGTTTAATAACTCGAATTGAGGATTCTAGAAGTCTGTATGCCCAAGTCTTAGAAACCCCTTTTAATTACGATCTTGAAGAATCCTTTGATACTGATTACGAAAACAAGTCTTATTCATCTTCAAAATCTCAAATGAAAGACAACTGGCGAAAACAACTCAAATTTTCGACACTTTCAAATTACCATGACTTGGTAACCGACAAAAAAGAAACTAAAAGATCAAATTCAGATTTGGAAGCGGAAGCAAGAGGTATGACCTTGAAATCCTTAAATGAAAGCGCCAGTTATATGGACGATTTAAGACGAGAAGATTGGTTGTCGATATATATCAATTCAATTGCTGAAGAATTTGATCCGCACACATTCTATTTTGCACCTCAAGATAAAGACCGTTTCGACGCTCAAATGTCAGGCAAATACGAAGGAATCGGTGCCCGTCTCCAAAAACGTATGGATGAAATAAGCATTACAGAACTTATTTCTGGAGGATCTGCATGGCGTCAGAATAAATTAGAAGTTGGTGATGTGATCCTGAAAGTTCGTCAAGAAGATGAGCTAGAAGCCGTAAATGTAGTTGGGATGCGATTAGATGACGCTGTCAAACTCATTAAAGGTCCTAAAGGAACCAATGTAATTTTAACCCTCAAAAAAGTAGATGGTACAATTGAAGATTTAAGCATCCCTAGGGACGAAATTGAGCTAGAAGAAACGTATGCAAAATCGACCGTTGTTGAAAAAGATGGAACTACCTTTGGAGTTATAAACTTGCCAAAATTTTATATTGATTTTGAAGATGTTAATAGCAGAAATGCAGCTACAGATGTAAAGAAAGAAATTGAACGTTTAAAGGCTGAGGGCATGCAAGGCCTGGTCTTGGATCTAAGAGGCAATGGAGGGGGTTCTTTAAAAACCGTAGTGGATATGGGAGGTCTATTTATCGAACAAGGGCCCATTGTTCAAGTACGTTCCACAAAAGAAGACAAAGAAGTTCTAAAAGATACAGATCGATCCATCGAATGGGATGGGCCCCTAGTTATTTTGGTAAATGAATTGTCTGCTTCCGCTTCTGAAATTTTAGCAGCAGCTATGCAAGACTACAAGCGTGCCATTGTGATTGGGAGCAAGCAAACCTACGGAAAAGGCACGGTACAAAATATTGTTGATTTGAACCGAATGATACGAAGAAATACCTATGGTGATATGGGGGCATTTAAATTTACAACTCAAAAGTATTACCGTATCAATGGAGGTTCTACTCAACTCGAAGGAGTTAAAAGTGATGTGGTCATTCCGGACCGCTATAGTTATATAGATATTGGGGAAAAAGATCAAGAAAACCCACTCGCATGGGACGAAATTGCCCCTGCAAATTACAATGTTTGGGAAAGTTACTTTGATTATGAAACAACCATTAAAAAAAGTAAGGAGCGTATGAGTTCAAGTGCCGAAATTAAGCTAATTGACGACAATGCTCTATGGATTAAAACCATAAGAGATCGCTCCGTATTTCCTCTAAATTTTTCAAAATATTTACTAGATCTTGAATCTAATGAAACAGAAGCAAAGCGTTATGATTCCTTGTCTGATTATCAAACAGATCTTAGATTTGAGCCCTTGCCATATGAACTTCCTTTAATGGAGCAAGATTCGGTTTTTAAAATTAATAGAGAACGATGGCACGAAAACCTTAGTAAAGATATTTACATGGAAGAAGCGATTAATGTGCTCGGTGATTTGAAAAGCTCTTATGAAATCAATAAATTAGCGCAGCTAAAAGATTAAACTAGCATGCAAAAACAAGGATTAACAGCGTTAGCTCTCCAGAAATTTAAAAAAAGTTTTTGGGGTGTACTTAGCTTTTGGTTTATTGTTTTTTTGGCTTTGGTTTCTGTTTTTGCATATGTCTTAGCTCCGGATAATTCTCAGTTTGCCAATCAAATGCATTTATCAATACACTCAAAACAGCCTGGTTTTACAGTTGAGATGCTTATAATTCCAAATACATTAACAGAAAATCAGAGTTCTCTGAATCGTATTTTTTTTGGAAATTCAAATCCTCCAACCGAAATTCCGATTACAAGTTATGAATCTAATCCCCATCAAATAAAATATGTAGAATATGCTTCAGAGGGGTTCAAAGGGCTGGAAAAAACGATTGAAATTCCTGTAGATAAAGAAGCTAGATTGCATCCTTTTGTTACCCAAAAAACATTTTATTTTGGAACCGATAAGTATGGACGAGATCTTCTCAGTAGAATTTTAGTTGGTGCCAGAATTTCATTTTCCATTGGATTTGTGGCAGTTTTCATTTCGCTTCTAATTGGAGTTTTTCTTGGAAGTATATCAGGTTATTTTGGTGGTAAATGGGATAAATTAATCATGTGGATCATTAATGTGACTTGGTCAATCCCTACATTGCTTTTGGTCATAGCTATTACGTTGGCTTTAGGGAAAGGGTTTTGGCAAGTATTTATAGCAGTAGGACTTACGATGTGGGTAGAGGTGGCTAGAATTGTAAGAGGTCAGGTGATGAGCGTCAAGGAAATGCAATATGTTACCGCAGCACGAGCATTAGGTTACACTGATTTCAGGATTGTATTGAAACATATTCTTCCAAATATATTAGCTCCTGTTATAGTAATATCTGCAGCAAATTTTGCTGCTGCCATTCTTATCGAAAGTGGTCTCAGTTTTTTAGGGATTGGAGCACAACCACCAATGTCAAGTTGGGGCGCTATGATCAAGGATCATTACAATTACATCATTTTAGGCAAACCTTATTTAGCACTCATTCCAGGGATTTGTATCATGAGTTTAGTGATGGCTTTTATGTTGATAGGAATTTCCTTGAGAGATGCTTTGGATGTGAAATCTTAAAGTTCTTTAGGGGGGTAGTTACTTAAGATGGAATTCACAAAATCAGTAATAAGCTCATCTTTGTGCTCAACACTAGTAGATAAGTTTCCACGACCTATTCCTTGCCAAATGAGTTCTTTTCGTTTTGTATCAATTAGGTCTATATACAAGGTCCCTTGAGTCGAATTGGAAATATTATGCTGTGCATTAAAATAGGGTCCCCAACCCCATCCCCAGCCCCATCCAAAAGAATTAAAGCTGTTGTTGTAGATATTTATTTGTTGTTTTTCTTTTGTAAAAAAGTTGACCATCAAATCGGGTGATTCTGATTTTGTAAAACCTTTTTCTAAGAATGTTTTTTCGATAGCAGATAAAATACGCCGTTTGTCCAAATCGCTTATTTCTGCACGATCCACACCTTCTTTATAAAACCCAAAGGTTTTATAGGAGTTGAAGGGAGCTACTTTATCATAGTCCGTCACTACTCGGACCGACTGACAAGAAGTTAATAAAAGAAGGGCAGTTACAATGGAGAGTATTTTAATTTTCATATCATTTATTGTTTATAGTTTTAAAAAGTGTTTCATTCACATCATTTGGAATTGTTATTTTTAACAGCGGTTCCGTTTCCATTGCCCGTTTAATAGCAAAAACAGCTCCTTCATTTCGAGCCCAACTCCTACGAGCGATGCCATTATTGACATCCCAGAACAACATGGATTTTAAACGTCTGTCTGATTCTTCACTACCATCAAGAACCATACCAAAGCCGCCATTGATCACTTCGCCCCAACCAACACCGCCTCCGTTGTGTATACTTACCCAAGTAGCACCTCGAAAACTATCGCCAATCACATTTTGGATGGCCATATCTGCCGTAAATTGTGAACCATCATAAATATTACTGGTCTCTCTGTAAGGAGAATCGGTTCCTGACACATCGTGATGATCGCGTCCTAATATGACCGTTCCAATTTCTTTGTTGGCAATGGCTTTGTTAAAGGCTTCTGCAATTTTCATGCGCCCTTCAGCATCAGCATATAAAATACGTGCTTGCGATCCAACCACTAATTTATGGTTCTTAGCCTCTTTGATCCACTGAATATTGTCTTTCATTTGTTGCTGAATCTCTTGGGGAGCATCTTTTATAAGTTCCTCCAGAACCTTAGAAGCGATGGCATCTGTTTTTTCGAGATCTTCTTGCGAGCCTGAGGCACACACCCATCTAAAAGGTCCAAATCCGTAATCAAAACACATGGGACCCATAATGTCCTGAACATAACTAGGATACTTAAAATCAACCCCATTTTCCGTCATAATATCGGCACCTGCGCGCGAAGCTTCTAACAAAAATGCATTTCCATAATCAAAGAAATATGTGCCCTTATCCGTATGTTTCTGAACAATGGCTGCATGACGTCTTAAGGATGTTTTTACCTTTTCTTTAAATAATTCAGGGTTTATTCTCATCAAAGTATTGGCTTCTTCATAACTGATTCCAGCAGGATAATACCCTCCAGCCCAAGGATTGTGTAAGGACGTTTGGTCACTTCCTAGATCTACATGAATATCGGCAGCATAAAACGTTTCCCACACATCAATTACATTTCCTAAGTAAGCAAGTGAAACAATTTCTTCGTTGCTTTTAGCTTTACGAACACGTTGTACAAGGGCTTCTAAGTCTGTGAAAACTTCATCAACCCAGCCTTGAGAGTGACGCGTATAAATGGCTTTTTCATTCACTTCAGCACAGATTGTAATACAACCTGCAATGTTTCCCGCTTTTGGTTGGGCTCCACTCATGCCTCCCAATCCTGCGGTTAAAAAGATATTTCCTAAAGGAGACTTCTTTATTTTTCTAAAAGCATTGAGAACGGTGATTGTTGTTCGTGAACAATCCCTTGCGGTCCAATATACATATAACTTCCAGCGGTCATTTGACCGTATTGAGATACGCCTAGAGCATTAAATTTCTCCCAGTCATCGGGTTGAGAATAATTAGGGATCATCATTCCATTGGTAACGACCACTCTTGGTGCTTCTGAGTGGGAGGGGAATAATCCCATTGGGTGCCCAGAATACATGACCAACGTTTGCTCATCGGTCATATGTGCCAAATACTGCATCGTCAGTCGGTATTGTGCCCAGTTTGAAAATACGCTACCGTTTCCTCCATAAGTGATTAATTCATGAGGGTGTTGTGCGATGGCATCATCCAAATTATTTTGAATCATCAACATGATAGCAGCAGCTTGTATGCTATTGGCTGGATAATCGCCAATGGGACGGGCTACTATTTTGTGGATAGGACGGAATCGATACATATAAATGCGTCCATAGGTATCCAATTCGTTTTTAAATTCTTCTATAAGAATAGTATGGTGTTTTTTATCAAAATAACGCAGTGCATTTTTCAGAGCCAATTTAGTTTCTTCCGCACTTAAAATCGATTTTCGTTTTGGAGCATGGTTGTAACTAGGGTCGTATTCCCTTTTTGGGGGTAGTACTGATGGAATACCCTCTAAAATCTCCTCTTTAAATGTAAGTTCTACTGCGTTCATTTTGTTAGATTTTGTGTATTAGTTAGCGTATTATATCCATACGGACAATGCTTGCATCCGCTTTCACAGCAATAGCCGCGTTTTAGGTGATATTGCGTCGTGAAACAACGGTATCCTTCAGCTGTTAGGTAGTAATCGCCATCTTCTATGGGGATGTGTTTTTTCATAGGTAACAAATATAATCTAAATTTTAAATACAAAATTTTGACGTATTTGGTTTTATAAGTTCGGTCTTAAATACGATCATCAAAGTATTTAGTATTTTTACGTTTTATTATATAGGTCATGCTCTCTACAAAAACTATAGAAAATATCGTTTTAAATACTCAGGTTTCTTTAAAACCAGATTATTTGATTCATCCTACAGTTTCTGGAAATAAATACAGAAAGTTAAAGTATAATTTACAGAAAGTTTTATCAGAGAATTATAAAGGGATACTGACCTTTGGAGGTGCGTTTTCTAATCATATTGCGGCCACAGCAGCAGCGGGACAAGCTGTTGGGATCCCTACAGTAGGGATTATTAGAGGAGAAGAATTAGCTTCAAAAACCAATCTAAACACGACTCTAAACTACGCAAAATCTTGTGGAATGCATTTAGAATTTGTGTCGCGATCGGATTATAAACAGAAATCAGATTCGTCCTATTTAAAAACGCTTTCAGAGAATTTTAAAAACTATTATACTCTTCCTGAGGGGGGTACCAATATATTGGCCGTAAAAGGATGTCAAGAAATTCTTACAAACAAAGATCAAGATTTTGATATGATCTGTTGTGCTGTTGGGACAGGGGGCACCATGGCAGGACTTATAAACTCTAGTTTACCCACTCAGAAAATTATTGGATTTCCAGCCCTTAAAGGGGGTTTTTTAAACGAAGATATTTGTAAATTTGCCACACAGTCTAATTGGGAGTTGTGGGAATCCTATCATTTTGGGGGCTACGCAAAAGTAGATTCTAATTTAATAACATTTATGAACCACTTTAAAGCCACCTACAAGATTCCTTTAGATCCTGTTTATACTGCTAAGATGATGTATGGTATTTTTGATGCGATTCGACTTGGTAAAATCCCAAAAGAGGCCAAAGTTTTGGCGATTCATACAGGGGGATTACAAGGGATTAATGGGATGAATTTAAGATTGAAACAAAAACATTTAGAAACTATAATTTAGATATGAATCGCATTATAATTTTTCTTTTTTTAGGATTTTTAATTACAAGTTGTGGGTCACGTAAAAAGGTGAAAGACCATTCAACGCCTCCAAAAGTCGTGGTCACGGTCACCAAACCCTCTAAACCTACTCCTTCAAAAAACACACCGATCATAAATAACACCCTAGACTATATTGCTTATTTCAAAACAGTAGCTATAGATGAAATGCAGTTATTTGATATTCCAGCAAGTATTACGCTTGCTCAAGGAATTTTAGAGTCTGGATCTGGAAAAGGACGTTTGGCACGTGTAGCAAACAACCATTTTGGAATCAAATGCCACGATTGGAAGGGAGCTCGTATTTACCACGATGATGATAAAGATCAAGAATGTTTTAGAAAGTACGAAAATCCGAACCAATCGTTTAGAGATCATTCTGAATTTTTAGCTTATCGAAAACGATATGCTGCGTTGTTTAAATTAAAAAAAGATGATTACAAAGGATGGGCCAAAGGACTTCGTAAAGCGGGGTATGCTACGGATCCCAAATATCCTCAAAAACTCATTTCCTTAATTGAACGTTATGAGCTTTATAAATTTGATGCGAAGTCTAAAAAAGTACGTTCCAAAAAAGCGATGACATCTGAGATCGTCAAAAAACACCATACTGTAAAAAAAGGGGATACCTTGTATTCTATTTCAAAATTATATAACACCACTGTTGAGGCTATCATGCGTCAAAACAAGCTCAATTCAACAGATTTATCGATTGGACAAAAACTTATCATTACTTCAAACTAATTTCATGAAATACCAACGCAGTAGTCAATTATTTAAAGCCGCTTCGGATGTAATACCAGGAGGCGTTAATTCTCCAGTACGTGCTTTCAAAGCTGTGGGAGGGACACCTATTTTTGTTAACAAAGCAAAGGGTGCCTATTTATACGATGCCGATGGCAACCGTCTTATTGATTATATTAATTCGTGGGGACCAATGATTTTAGGGCATGCTTTTCCTCCAGTCATTGAGGCCCTAGTCGATAAAGCAAAATTAGGAACCTCATTTGGGATGCCTACGGAGATTGAAACTAAAATTGCTGAATTGGCAGTGGCTATGGTTCCCAATATAGATCAGATTCGATTTGTAAATTCTGGAACTGAGGCCTGTATGAGTGCAGTTCGTTTGGCACGAGGATTCTCTGGAAAGGAAAAAATCATCAAATTTGCAGGCTGTTACCATGGTCATTCCGATTCTTTTTTGATTCAAGCGGGAAGTGGTGCGGTCACTTTTGGAAGTCCGAACAGTCCTGGAGTGACAAAAGGTACTGCCAAAGACACGCTTTTAGCTCCCTATAATAATTTAGAAGCTGTTAAGGCAATTTTTGAAGCCAATCCATCCGAAATTGCATGTATTATTGTGGAACCCGTTGCGGGAAATATGGGTTGTATTCCACCCAGTCCGGGGTTTCTAGAAGGTCTTCGTGCTCTCTGTGATGCACATGGTTCGGTATTAGTTTTTGATGAGGTGATGACCGGCTTTCGTTTGGCTCGCGGTGGAGTTCAGGAACTATATGGAGTGAATGCGGACATTGTGTGTTTTGGAAAAGTGATTGGGGGTGGATTGCCAGTGGGAGCTTTCGCTGCACGTCATGAAATCATGAGTCATTTAGCACCTTTAGGTCCTGTATATCAAGCAGGAACTTTAAGCGGAAATCCTTTGGCAATGGCAGCTGGTTATGCTATGTTGCAAGCTTTAGAATCTGATTCCGAAGTGTTTGATCGTTTGGCTCAGAAGACGGAATATTTACACAAAGGGATAGCAGAGGCCTTAAACTCTCATAGCGTTATTCATACAATTAATAGAGTAGGCTCAATGATATCAGTTCACTTTTCTAAAACTCCAGTAATCGACTTTGAAACCGCCGCAGAAGGGAATAATGAGCGTTTCAAAACTTTTTTTCATGGGCTTCTAGACGAAGGTATTTATATTGCGCCTAGTGCTTTTGAAACCTGGTTTATTACGGACGCTTTGACTTATGAAGATTTAGATGAAACCATTGCGGCAGTCGCCAAAATTGCTTCAACTTTATAAAGGCTTTAATACCAGTTTTCGAATACCAACAAATACCAGTATTAAGGCAGAATAGCCAATAAAAAATGGAATGACATAAGTTTCTAGGTTTAAGGCTAGCATGGCTGCCATAAATAAGAGTTGAAACCCAAGCCCATACATTGATATCAGTGTCATAAACCACTTTGGAAACGGCGGACTGTCACTTGCGTTTTTATCCATAACGTACATAATCTTATCAAAAGTGATGTATAGAATATCGTATATTTTATAAAAGATGTTCACGGTGCGTTGGCTTTCTCCTTTGAGTGCTATTGGTGCAGCATCTTCAAAAATGCGACTTGTGGAATCGCCTTCAACCGCATTTCTTAAAATTACATAATAATAGTTGTACACAGTGCCTTGCAATTGAATTCCAAAAAAGGCAATTAACATATATACTATAGAGCCTTCTGTAATGTGCCAAAAGGCGAGTAAAAAACAAAAATTAAGAAGAAAGTCAGCTATAGAGTCGTAATAGCGCCCAGTATAAGAAGGGGTGTTTTTTAGACGAGACAGTTCACCGTCTGCAGCGTCTAATATAGATTTTAAAATGATAAAAAAGGCAGCGGTTTTAAAATGACCATAGAGCATACAGCCAATTGCTATACCACCTGATAGGATAAATAAACTAGTGACATGTATGGGCGTTGCACGCGTATTTTGGAGTTGGCTTGCTATCCAATTGCCTGCAGTACGGCCGTAGTCTGATAAGTCTAAAAACTGGTATTGTTTTGGAAGTTTTGCCATGCGAAACCGCTTGTAGTTTATTTATTTATATAAGCAGCCAAAGGTACAATCATTTTTTGGACTTATTTTTTCAAAAAGTTCTATTTTTTATAGCTTAAAAGTAATTGAGAATTTAACTTAATTATTATTAATTTTATTTCCTTTGAGTATTTCTATAATTTTCATTTTAAGTACTAACATAAGTTGTTTTTAAAAAGGTATATATTTGTGAGCCGCAATTTTTAAAAGTTATTATATATATAAATGACATCTTTAGAAAAAAAATTAAAAAACCCTGTTTGGTTCTCCTTAGAGGAGACACATCATGAGTTCCTTATTGAATATGACGGTGTGTATTTTTACCATCCAGATGTTTGTACGTTTGGGGCGTTCACAGATGTTTCCAAAACTGCTGCCGCTTTAAATGAATATTCCAAACTGTCAAAAAATTTCTTTTTAGTTTCTGAAAATGAAACTCCCTTAATAAATAGCGATACTGTATTTCTTGAAAAAAAAATTGAAGGTTGTCAGATGGTTTTAGAAAATTTAGTCCCAATTGAAATTACAGAAACTATTATTCCTCTAACACAAAAACACATCGATGAGATTCATGAGTTAATATGGTTGGTGATGCCAGGGTATTATCAAAAAAAATCGTTTGATATGGGGAATTTCTTTGGAATTTTTAAGGATAAAAAACTCGTCTCAATTTCAGGTCAACGTTTGCAAACAGATGATTTTATTGAGGTCAGTGCAGTGGTAACTCATCCTGATTATACCAGAAGAGGATTTGCCAAACAGCTCGTTGCACACACAACTAAAGATATTTTAAAGCAACAAAAACTTCCTGTTTTACATACAGATAAAGGAAATACAGCGATACCACTCTACGAAAAATTAGGGTATAAGATTACTCGTGATATGAATTGGTGGTTGTATGCAAGAAAATAATGGGGCTGCTTAAGTTAACTGTTTATGACTTTTTTTCAGCATTATAGAAGACTTCTTAAACTAACTTTTAGATTTTGACGCTCTGCCCATTCACTCCACGAGCCATCATAGAGGGCACTAATTTTATTAAATGCAATTGCATAGGCGAGCATCTTTTTTTGTCTAGTGTAATTTAACTGTTATAGTTAAAGTTGTTTTAGTTCTGTATTAGACACTTTATCATGTATTCCCATTGGTATGAACAAATAGGTGAAAAAATCAACGGGTATAAAGCGACATAGAGTCCTTATGAGGATGCTTGAAAGTGTCGGTTTTTCTTCTGTATTGCTGGTTACTACTTTTGATTTAGTAATCATTTTCCCAATAGTTTGCCCTGTAGTCCACTCCATAACAAAGTAATATAGGTAGTATAGCGGTATCATGATGTATTTCAAATGTTCTTGAGCTACATGATCCTTTAATAAGATCGAGAAAATAATTACAACCATAAAAAAGACTGCAGAGTCAATAAGAAAATTATACAAACGAATTCGTTTTTTCATGATTTCTAAATTATAATTACGATACCCAATAAGGTTTTCTTAATGTTTAAAATGGTCTACCGCTATCCACGGGCTAAGCAAAATCAAGAAAAGGGGAAGTTGAAACTACAATTCAAAAAGAAGGATAGTTGGCTAAATTGGTAGTAATCGATGTTAAATATATTAAAAATAACAAATAAAAAAAAATGTTTGCAAGATTTTTGCAAACGTTTTTTTAATATAATTATGGTGGTTTTTAGAGTTTAGCAGACTTTACCGTTTTAATGATACGTCCAGCAATTTTATAAGGATCCCCATTTGAAGCAGGTCTTCTGTCTTCTAACCAACCTTTCCAGCCTTTTTCTACCGCAATAATTGGAATACGAATTGAAGCTCCTCTATCTGAAACTCCCCAAGAGAAATCTGTAATTGCAGCAGTTTCGTGTAAGCCAGTTAAACGTTGGTCGTTAAACTCCCCGTAAACTTCAATATGTTCTTTTACTACAGGTCTGAATGCTTCACAAATTTTAGCATAAACTTCTTTGTCTCCACATGTTCTTAATATAGTGTTTGAGAAGTTTGCATGCATTCCAGAGCCGTTCCAGTCCATATCTTTTCCTAATGGTTTTGGATGGTAATCAATATAATATCCGTATTTTTCAGTCAAACGATCTAATAAGTAACGAGCAATCCAAATTTCATCACCTGCTTGTTTTGCACCTTTAGCAAATAATTGGAACTCCCATTGTCCGGATGCAACTTCTTGATTTATTCCTTCAAAATTTAAACCAGCATCAATACATAAATCAGCATGTTCTTCAACTAAATTTCTCCCGTGAGTGTGTAATCCACCAACAGAACAATAGTACATTCCTTGTGGTGCAGGATACCCTCCAATTGGGAAGCCTAATGGCAATTGAGTTTTGGTGTCCATGATGAAATATTCCTGCTCAAATCCGAACCAGAAATCATTGTCTTCATCCTCGATAGTAGCTCTACCGTTTGAAACGTGAGGTGTGCCATCTGCATTCAAAACTTCGGTCATTACCAAGTAACCGTTGATTCTTGCTGGATCAGGATAGATAGCAACTGGTTTTAACAAACAATCAGAAGAACCTCCTGAAGCTTGTTTTGTAGATGAACCATCGAAAGACCAGTAATCTAACTCTTCAATTGTACCTTGAAAATTCTCGTGCTCTTCAACTTTGGTTTTACTTCTCATATTTTGGGTTGGAAAATATCCATCTAACCAAATATATTCTAATTTAATTTTTGCCATAATTCTTTAAATTTTTAGTGTAATGAGCACAAATATAAAAATAATGATAATTACTCTATTTTATTGGGGGTATATTTTATTAACACTTACATGTTTTTATTGAATACCCTATATTTTTAAGGGTTTCATTATGTTTTTCATATTTTAAGTCTAGTTAAATTTTATATTTGTTAATAAATATTTTGGTGATGTCAAATATCTACCGCGAATATTTTATTTTTGTACTATGATTTTCATTTAAAACTATTTACTTATGTCAACACTTAGATTTCATGCCCTCAAACAATCTTTAGATCGTCCCCCAACGATGGTTGGTAAAGAAGCAAAACAATCGGAAATTTTTGGAGCTAACGTTTTTGGGTTAAAAACAATGCGTCAGTTTTTGACCAAAGAAGCGCTAAACAGTCTTATGTTAGCGATTAATAATGGAGATAAAATCAATCGTTCGATAGCTGATCAAATTGCTTCTTCAATGAAAGAGTGGGCTATGGCAAAAGGGGTTACTCATTATACACACTGGTTTCAACCTTTGACAGGTGCCACTGCCGAAAAACACGATGCCTTTTTTGAAACCATAGGTAATGGTGAATCTCTTGAATGTTTTGAAGGAAATCAACTCGTACAACAAGAACCTGATGCATCATCATTTCCAAATGGCGGCATCCGAAACACGTTTGAAGCTCGTGGCTATACCGCCTGGGATCCTACCTCTCCAGCCTTTATTTTTGGAACCACACTTTGTATTCCAACAGTTTTTGTTGCTTATACAGGAGAAGCTTTAGATTATAAAACACCTTTATTAAGAGCCCTTAATTCTGTAGACCAAGCCGCTACTGATGTGGCGCGTTATTTTGATAAAACCGTCAAAAAAGTAACAGCTTCCCTAGGATGGGAGCAAGAATATTTTTTGATAGACAAAGCCTTAGTGGCCTCACGACCTGATATAGAAATGACAGGTCGTACCCTTTTGGGACATAGTTCTGCCAAAGATCAACAGTTGGATGATCATTATTTTGGAACCATTCCAGCACGTGCCTTAAATTTTATGCGCGACCTTGAAACAGAATCTATGCTGCTTGGAATTCCCGTTAAAACACGTCACAACGAAGTTGCACCCAACCAATTTGAGTTAGCTCCTATTTACGAAGAAGCTAACTTGGCAGTGGATCATAATTCATTAGTAATGGATGTGATGCAAAAAGTTGCCGATCGTCATCACTTTAAGGTGTTGTTTCATGAAAAACCTTTTGCAGGAGTAAACGGGTCTGGAAAACATAATAACTGGAGTTTAAGCACAGATACTGGGGTTAATTTATTAGCGCCAGGAAAAACACCGATGAGCAATTTACAATTCCTTACGTTTTTTATCAATACGATAAAAGCAGTACACGACAATGAAGAGTTACTTCGTGCGTCCATTGCTTCGGCGACCAATGATCACCGTTTGGGTGCTAATGAAGCACCGCCAGCAATCATGTCAGTATTTATAGGAGCACAATTATCTAAAGTCCTTCACGAATTGGAAGGAGTTACTAAAGGTAAATTATCTCCAGAAGAAAAAACAGATTTAAAATTGAATGTAGTAGGTAAAATTCCAGAAATTTTATTAGATAATACCGATCGAAACCGTACATCCTCTTTTGCGTTTACAGGTAATAAATTTGAATTTCGTGCGGTAGGTTCTACAGCCAACTGTGCAAATCCAATGACCGTTTTAAATTCGATTGTAGCACGCCAATTAATTGATTTTAAATCAGAAGTTGATACACTTGTTGCTAAGAAAGATTTAAAGAAAGATGAGGCTATATTTAATGTGCTAAGGGAGTACATTAAAAATTCTAGAAATATCCTTTTTGAAGGAAATGGGTATGGAGAAGACTGGCAGGCAGAAGCCAAAAAAAGAGGTTTGAGCAATAATAAAAATACGCCAGAAGCACTGAAAATCAAAATTGATCCTAAAACAATTGCGCTTTATGAAGGATTAAATGTCATGAACAAAGTGGAGATAGAAGCACGTTACGAGATTGAAATTGAAGAATATGTACACATTCTTCAAATTGAAGGGAGAAGCTTAGGGGATATAGCAAGAAATCATGTAATTCCAACTGCGGTCAAATATCAAAACATTTTGATAGATAATGTCAAAGGGTTAAAAGATATATTTGGTAAAGATTTTAAAAAATATGCAAGCGAACAAATGGTATTAATTGCAGACATTTCACAACGGATTGAAGCCATCAATTCGGGTGTGACAACGATGACCAACGAACGCAAAAAAGCTAACAATATTAAAGATACCACCAAAAAAGCATCAATTTATTGTAACCAAGTGAAGCCACTTTTTGATGACATTCGATACCACTGTGACAAATTAGAGCTTTTAATAGATGACGAATTATGGCCCTTAGCAAAGTACCGTGAATTGCTTTTTACGAAGTAGAATCACTCAGAATTGAGCACTATGAACTGGGCTGAGATAATTTAGATTAGAATAATACTATCTTATAGCTTTCCCTTTTCATTCTTTATTTTGGGTCTTTTCTCATGTCTCTTTAGTATTTTTTCTTAATTACTTTATTACTTTTGCAGCACAAATAATTTTTATGGGAAACGAGGTAAGTAAACGCTATGCACAACGAGGAGTTTCGGCATCCAAAGAAGATGTTCATAATGCTATTAAAAATATAGATAAAGGATTATTTCCACAAGCCTTTTGTAAAATTGTTCCCGATCATTTAACAAATGACTCCGATTATTGTTTGATAATGCACGCCGATGGTGCCGGTACAAAAAGCTCTTTAGCCTATATGTATTGGAAAGAAACCGGCGATATTTCGGTTTGGAAAGGTATTGCACAAGATGCGCTTATCATGAATATCGACGATTTATTATGTGTAGGTGCGACCGATCACATCATGCTATCTTCTACCATAGGACGAAATAAAAATGTCATACCTGGTGAAGTACTGTCAGCCATAATTAATGGTACCGAAGAACTCATCGAAGACCTTAAAGGGTTTGGAGTGACCATTCATGCGACTGGAGGTGAAACAGCCGATGTTGGAGACTTGGTAAGAACTATTATTGTCGATTCTACGGTGACAGCCAGAATGCCACGAAAAAAAGTCATTGACAATGCGAATATCCAGCCTGGCGATGTGATTGTTGGATTGGCTTCTTTTGGTCAAGCAACCTATGAAACAACCTATAACGGTGGGATGGGTAGTAATGGGTTAACGTCCGCAAGACATGACGTTTTTGGACATTATTTAGCAGACAAATACCCCGAAAGTTTTGATGCAGCGGTTCCTAAAGAATTAGTGTATTCAGGGAAGGTGAAATTAACCGATGCCGTTGAAGATTCTCCTATAGATGCAGGAAAGTTAGTGTTGTCTCCCACACGAACCTATGCGCCCATTATCAAAACGATTTTAGAGCGATATACTTCCGATTCAATTCATGGAATGGTGCATTGTAGCGGAGGCGCTCAAACTAAAATTCTTCATTTTGTGGAAGATTTACACATTATTAAAGACAATATGTTTGACGTACCACCCTTATTTAAATTAATACAAGACCAATCTAAAACCGATTGGAAAGAAATGTATCAAGTATTTAATTGTGGTCATCGTATGGAACTGTATGTAAAACCTGAGATTGCAGATGCCATTATAGCCATCTCAAAATCGTACAATGTGGATGCTCAAATTGTCGGACGTGTCGAAGCTGCGGACTCAAAAAAACTGACCATTCAAAGTGCGTTTGGTACCTTTGAGTATTAGGGATGCCATTCAACCCCTGTGAATCCATAAAAAACAGTACTTTTGCAACATAATTCTCCAAGTAGATGTTAGAAAAAATACAAATAGTTAAGCAACGTTTCGACGAAATAAATGATTTAATCATCCAACCGGATATTATTTCAGATCAAAAGCGCTATGTACAACTTAATAAAGAATATAAAGATTTAAAAAAGTTAGTTGACAAAGGCTTGGTGTATGAATCTTTAATTTCTAATGTCAATGAAGCTCAGGAAATTATTTCTGATGGGAGTGATGCGGAAATGGTAGAAATGGCCAAAATGCAAATGGAAGAAGCCAAGGCCCAAATTCCTGCCCTAGAAGAAGAAATGAGATTTCTTCTCATTCCAAAAGATCCTGACGATGCCAAAAATGTAGTGATGGAAATCCGGGCCGGAGCTGGTGGAGATGAGGCCAGTATTTTTGCGGGTGACCTTCACCGTATGTATACAAAATATTGTGAATCTAAAGGATGGAAAGTTGATGTTGTAGATTTTAACCACGGAACTTCTGGAGGATTTAAAGAAGTTATTTTTGAAGTTAGTGGCGAAGATGTATATGGGACTCTGAAATTTGAAGCAGGTGTGCATCGTGTACAACGGGTTCCACAAACCGAAACCCAAGGTCGTGTACATACAAGTGCTGCCTCTGTGATTGTGTTGCCAGAAGCCGAAGAATTTGACGTTCAACTCGATATGACCGAAGTCAGAATTGAGCGAACGACTTCAACAGGGCCTGGAGGTCAGTCGGTAAACACAACCTATTCAGCAATAAAATTGCACCATGAGCCAACGGGAATGATTGTCAGCTGTCAAGATCAAAAATCTTCTCACAAAAATTTAGAAAAGGCATTGAAAGTATTAAGATCTCGACTGTATGAGCTTGAGTTGGCTAAAAAACAAGCCGCAGACTCTGAGAAACGAATGAGCATGGTGTCTTCAGGAGATCGAAGTGCTAAAATTAGAACCTATAACTATCCGCAAGGAAGGGTTACTGAGCATCGTATTGGTTTGACTCTATATGATTTGTCAAACATTATTAATGGCGATATCCAGAAAATAATCAGCGAACTCATGATGGCGGAAAATACAGAAAAACTTAAAGCAGATAACGGTACAATATAATTTTACATGACCACTCAAGCACTTGTCTCTGAAATCATAAAAAAACAATCTTTTCTTTGTATTGGATTGGACGTCGATATGACTAAAATACCTTCTCATTTATTAGAACTAGATGACCCTATTTTTGAGTTTAACAAAGCAATTATAGATGCTACTCACCACTTGTGTGTTGCTTATAAACCCAATACTGCATTTTATGAAGCCTACGGACTAAAAGGATGGGAATCTCTTCGAAAAACAATTACTTACCTGAATATGCATTACCCTGAAATTTTTACGATTGCCGACGCAAAACGGGGTGATATTGGCAATACCAGCAGCATGTATGCCAAGGCCTTTTTTGAGGATTTAGCCTTTGACAGTGTGACGGTTGCACCTTATATGGGAAAAGATTCTATAGAACCTTTTTTAGAATTTCAAGGTAAGCATACAATTTTGTTAGCCTTAACATCCAATGCGGGTGCTTTTGATTTCCAAACCCTAACTACAGAAGGGAATCCACTTTATCAAACAGTATTAGAAACATCTAAAGGGTGGAAGAATTCTGAGAACTTAATGTATGTGGTTGGTGCGACCAAAGCATCATATTTTACTGAAATCAGAAAAATTATTCCAGATAGTTTTCTGTTAGTTCCTGGTGTTGGAGCACAAGGAGGTAATTTGGCTGAAGTGTGTAAATCCGGAATGAATTCACAAATCGGTCTTTTGGTAAATTCTTCTAGGGGTATAATTTACGCCTCTTCTGGAGTCGATTTTGCTGAGCAAGCGGCCCAGAAAGCACAAACACTCCAATTGGAAATGGCAGTCCTTATGCCCAAAACTTAAGAATAAACATTCTTAAATAGTCAGCATCCAGTTTTTTTGAAGTTTTTTAAATTTTCGCAATTCTCTATTAAGAATAGATAAAAATTCACGTCCATTGCTGTTGCATTTCTCCAAACGACTGCAGTTGATAAATAATCGGTTTGTGAGCCATATTAAAGTTTCAGCATGTTTTTGTTTTTGCTCAGAAAATGGCTCTTGTTCAGCTCTCATTATTTCAGGAGCCAAAGAATCAGATTGACGAACAATATCGCCTGAAAAATAGATATTGCTGTCTTCTTCTCCGTTAGGTTTTAATACAGAAAGATCAGCTCTTAAGTAATTTGAAATTACTTTGGAAAGAGACCCTATTTCTAAGGCTTTTTTGTAAAAAGCTAGATTCAATTCTGAAGAGCTTTGAAATACCATAATATGAGTTATAATTAACTCAAAATTAGAGGAAATTATGTCCTTTCATATTTAAAATTTAAAGCTATATTAGTTTATTCATTAAATTTTTAATATTTTTATTAAAAATACTTTAATTATGAAGTTAGATGTTTTACATTCCAAAATATTAGAGCAACTACAACGCAATGCACGGGTGTCAAATACAGCGATTGCCAATGAAGTAGGGATTTCCTCTCCAGCAGTTACAGAACGTATAAAAAAAATGGAGGATGCCGGAATCATTGAAGGCTATTATGCGAAAGTTTCTCATTTTGACTTGGGCTATGACCTCAGAGCTTTAATTACTGTGCGTGCATTCATGGGACGGCTTCAACCATTTTTACACAAAGTAAAAACTTTGGATGAAGTTATTAATTGTTACCGCATCACAGGAAACGAAAATATTGTCATGGAAGTAGTCCTTCAAAATCAACGTCACCTCGAAAAATTGATTGACCAACTGATTACCTATGGCGAAACCAAAACTCAAATTATTCTTTCAAATGTGGTTTCTAATCGTCCCGTATTAAAAAAATAATTATATTCATGTAATATAAATTTAAATATAGATACCCTAATGAAAACTAACTTCATATTTTACTACGTATCAGTCCTTTTAATTTTCACGAGTTGTCAATCTCAAAAACAACCAATAAAGTCAAAGTCTGAATTTCAAAATCAGCAAAATAGTTTTTTTAAAGACGCCTCTAAATCCCCTTTGAAACCTAAGGATTTAAAGGTGTTTGAAGGACTTGAGTTTTTTCCAATTGATTCTTTGTTTGTAGTAAAAGCAAATCTAAAGCGTACCCCAAACACCCCTTTTTTTGATATGAAAACCACTACTACCCGAGTGACAAAAGAACGCGTTTTTGGAGTGTTGACATTCTCTATAAATAACGAATCCTACAATCTTAATGTGTATCAAAGCGCTTCAGATTCTGATGCTGAATCGGACTATTTATTTCTTCCTTTTTTGGATACTACAAACGGAACAGAGACCTATGGCGGTGGTCGTTATATTGATTTAACAATTCCCGAGGGCAACCAGATGATTATTGATTTTAATAAATCCTACAACCCCTATTGTGCTTACAATGAAAAATACTCTTGCCCGATAGTGCCCAGAGAAAATTACCTCTCACTTAAAATCAAAGCAGGGGTCAAACGTTTTAAAGATTATTAAAAACTTTTGGAGATAAAAAGTCCTAAAAATACAGCTGCTAGCCCAAGTCCAATAGAACCGATTGAGTAAATGAAAAAACTTGTAAAATCCCCTTCTTTTAGAAAAACATGATTTTCGTAAGCAAAGGCTGAAAAAGTAGTGAAACCTCCACATAATCCTGTGATAAGAAGTAAGGTTTGATTTTCAGACAGACTGCTATTTTTTAAGGTCACTCCCATCAAAACACCAATGATTAAACTTCCGAGTACATTGACCGAAAACGTGCCCCAAGGAAACCCTGAAGCGGGAGTCTTTAAGAATGTTCCGACCAAATACCGCAACGCACTTCCAATCCCGCCACCTATAAACACTAATAAAACTTGCTTCATGTATTTGTAGTTTTTGCTAAATTAAAAATAGATTTCTTAGGAACAACAAAAAATGATTTTTATTAGTTAACTAAAATACATTATATTGGTAGACATTTTAAAATTCGCTCACAAAAACTATTAAATTTAAACTCAAAAACAAATGAAACTATTATCTAAAATTGCATTGGGCTCTATTGTTTTAGCTCAATTTTTTTGGTCATGCAAATCAGAGAACCATACAGAACCAATGGATTCCAACTTTATCACACTCAGTGCTGAAGACAACTTCCCTTTTATGGTCGAGCAATTTGCAGACTTGAAAGTATTACGTTATCAAATCCCAGGATGGGAGAATTTAACTTTAAAAGAACAAAAATTAGTATACTATTTAACCCAGGCAGGTTTATCGGGTCGCGACATTATGTGGGATCAAAACTACCGATATAATTTAACCATTCGTAAAGCGTTAGAAAGTGTATATACCAATTTTAGTGGAGATAAATCGACTGCTGATTGGGCCGCTTTTGAAGTTTATATAAAACGAGTTTGGTTCAGCAATGGAATTCACCACCACTACAGCAATGCGAAAATGAAGCCTGATTTTTCTTCGGACTATTTGACCTCTACCCTCGCTGCATCTAATACAGTTTTAGAAGGTGAAGCTTTTGAAGTAATTTTTAATGATAAAGATGCTAAGAAAGTCAATCAAGCTAAAGACGTAGACAATGTTGCAACTTCTGCAGTTAATTTTTATGGGCCTGGTGTTACCAATGCTGATGTAGAAACGTTTTATTCAAAAATTGAATCTCCAAATCCTAATAAACCTTTATCTCATGGTTTAAATTCTCAACTTGTCAAAGTTAATGGAGAGTTACAAGAACGCATCTATAAATCGGGTGGGTTGTATGGCAAAGCGATTGATGAAATTGTCAAGTGGTTAGAATTAGCTAAAGGCGTGGCAGAGAATCAAGCCCAGGGACACGCTTTAGGATTGCTCATAAAATATTACAAAACAGGTGACTTACAAACATGGGACGATTACAACGTAGCATGGACCGCTGCAACTGAAGGAAATATTGACTATATCAATAGTTTTATTGAAGTTTATAACGACCCTTTAGGATACAGAGGGTCTTATGAGACGATTGTTCAAATCAAAGATTTTGATATGTCTGCAAAAATGGCAGTGTTATCTGAAAATGCACAATGGTTTGAAGATAATTCCCCTTTATTTCCAGAGCACAAAAAGAAAAATGTTGTTGGGGTTAGTTATAAAACTGTGAATGTAGCTGGAGAGGCAGGAGATGCGTCGCCGACCACTCCTATTGGAGTGAACCTTCCAAATGCAAACTGGATTCGTGCTGAGGTAGGTAGTAAGTCGGTTTCTTTGGGGAATATTATACACGCATACAATAATTCTGGAAGCTCTGGACGGCTTAAAGAATTTGTTCACGACGATGAAGAGTACGAACTTGAAAAAAAATACGGTCAACTAGCCGATAAACTTCACACCGCCCTTCACGAAGTTGTGGGACACGCCTCAGGACAATTAAATCCGGGAGTAGGTGAAACTAAAGAAACCTTAAAAAATTACGCTTCTACACTTGAAGAAGGGCGTGCTGATTTGGTAGGACTTTATTATTTATACAATCCAAAACTACAAGAATTAGGACTAGTAGAAAACTGGGAAGCTGTAGGAAAAGCGGCTTTTGATGGCTACATTCGAAATGGTCTAATGACTCAATTGATTCGTTTAAACTTAGGTGATGACGTAGAAGAAGCGCACATGAGAAATCGTCAGTGGGTGAGTGCGTGGGCCTATGAAAAAGGACTAAAAGACAATGTGATTGAAAAAGTAACTCGAGATGGAAAAACGTATTTTAATATCAATGATTATGAAAAACTACACCACTTATTCGGTCAATTGCTTCGTGAAACACAACGCATTAAATCTGAAGGCGATTTTACCGCAGTACAAGACTTGGTAGAAGGCTATGGCGTCAAAGTGGATAAGGAGATTCATGCCGAAGTTTTAGACCGTAACAAACAGTTTAAGTCTGCGGCTTATGGTGGTTTTGTGAATCCAGTGTTGGTGCCACAAACGGATGCTGCGGGTGAAATTACTTCAATTGAAGTTAAATATGTAAAGAGTTTTGTAGGTCAAATGTTGAAATACTCTAAGAATTACGGTTTTTTACCAGAAATAAATTAAGTCAATTTAATTCAATACATTCAAAAGTCACTTATCTAAAAAGGTAAGTGGCTTTTTTTAGTAGCCTAAAATAAATTTAATAGCGGCAATACCTGCTATGAAGCCAATAAAAGCTAATAAAACCCATAAACTTCCTTTGTAATATTTTTGATGAAGGTTAAAATCCTTGCGATAGGAATAGATGATCACTCCAATAAAAACGATCGCAAAAAGGATTCCGAAAGTAAGTTGTCCTTGACTGAACATAATTATGTATTTTTAGGCTTGTAAATTGTGTCAAATTTATAAAAAATTAAAAGAAATACACCACATTAGCCTCCTCTTCTTTAGAGGGTAGAAATGTGTTAAATTAACCATTAAACTTATACAGATGAAATCTAAAATAAAAGCAGTACAACAATTCCATGAAGCCTTCAAAATTGGTTATAGCACTTCTCTCAAAGCCGACTTAGGGAGCGCAAAAAACACCCTTCGTTTTGACTTAATGAAAGAAGAAAATGAAGAGTATTTAGAAGCTGCCAATAACAATGATATGGTCGAAGTGGCCGATGCCTTAGGCGATATGCTTTACATTCTTTGTGGAACTATTATTGAGCATGGAATGCAGCACAAGATAGAAGCTGTTTTTGAAGAAATTCAACGTAGTAACATGAGCAAATTAGGTGAGGACGGACAGCCTATTTACCGCGAAGACGGAAAAGTACTGAAAGGCCCACACTATTTTAAGCCCAATATTCAAGAAATTTTAGAGTCTTAAAATTTACACGTTTACTGTCCAACCAAATAAATCTTCCGCTTTGTTTGTTTGAATGTCTGTGATGCGTTTTTTTAATCGTAACCCATATGGGTTTTCAATATCTGGTAAATCGTAATCAGCACCATTAAATCCAAAGGTGGCGATTGGAGAAATAACGGCGGCAGTTCCTGCTCCAAACATTTCTTTTAAACTCCTGTTTTTTGAGGCTTCCACAATTTCAGTAACGGTAAATTTTCGTACTTCAACTTTGATACCTTCGTCTTTAGCTATATCAAGAATACTTTTTCTTGTGATACCATCTAAAATTCGATCACTTGTTGGTCCTGTGATAAGTGTATCATTGATACGTACAAAAATATTCATTGCACCCGCTTCTTCAATATATTCATGCGTATTATCGTCCGTCCAAATCACTTGGTGATAGCCTTTGTCAATCGCTAATTGAGTCGGGTAAAACTGCCCAGCATAGTTTCCACCTGCTTTGGCATATCCAACACCTCCATTTGCAGAACGCGAGTATTTTTGTTCAATAAGCACTTTCACTTTTCCTGCAAAATATGCTCCAGAAGGAGCTGTACAAATTATAAATTTATAAGCATCTGCCGGAGAAGCATGAAAGCCTTCGCCAGTAGCAAATATAATCGGTCGGATATAAAGAGAACTTCCATTTTGCGTTGGGATCCATTGTTCATCTACTTTAAGCAATGCTTTCAAGCCATCCATAAATAACGCTTCTGGTACTTCAGGGATGGACAAGCGTTTGGCAGAAATATTAAAACGTTTAAAGTTTTCGTCTGGACGAAACAACCATGTTTTTTTATCTGCATCTTTATAGGCTTTCATCCCCTCAAAAATTGATTGTCCGTAATGAAAAATCTTTGCTGAAGGCATAAGTGAAATAGGTTGAAAAGGAACAATTCCAGGAGTTCCCCAGGCACCATCCTTATAATCACAAACCAACATGTGGTCAGAAAAAACGGTTCCAAATCCAAGATTTTTAAAATCAATACTGTCGATTTTTGACGCTGTAGTAGGAGTTACTTTAATTGTATTCATGTATTCGTTTTAACTTTTCTTGTTTACAAATTTACAGAAATAAATGCTTCGACAATATCATTCTTTCAAAACTTCTTATATTTATGCGTTATTTAAAATTTAAACCAAACCAATGAAAAATATCCTTTTAATTCTAATACTAGCGATCTCCTTACAGTCCTGTAAACAAAAGGGACAACCGGCACAGACTCCAATTCAAGTGGGATCGACAGTCTATGAAGGATATGGTGCTGTTTTAGATGCTCAATCGGCACTCTCAATTAATGATTTAGCAACTTCGTTTTCAACAATGAAAAAGACCGATACTTTATTCACAAAAGTTCAAGGTACTATCAAAGAAGTATGTTCCAAAAAAGGCTGTTGGATGGTGCTAGATATGGGCGATGAAAAAGATCTGATGGTTCGTTTTAAGGATTATGGTTTTTTCATGCCTTTAGATGCTAAAGGAGATGTCATTATTAATGGATTTGCTACTATTTCTGAAACTTCTGTAGAGGACTTAAAGCATTATGCAGAAGATGCAGGTGCCTCTGAACTAGAAATCAAAGCTATTGTAGCTTCTAAACTTACTTATAGTTTTGAAGCAGATGGTGTGCTTTTAGCAAATTAATTATGAAGCGAAGCATCATAACTACTTCAGATGGATCCAAAACCATTCAAATTGAAGATTGGGACGAACAATACCATTCTATCCATGGAGCCATTCAAGAATCCAAACATGTGTTTATCAAAACTGGGTTGCATCATTTTGTGAATTTATACAATCCAACAGCTATTAATATCCTTGAAATTGGATTTGGAACAGGGCTGAATGCCTTTTTGACGGCTTTGGAAGCGCAAACGCAGGCTGTTCAAATTCACTTTGAAGGCGTTGAGGCGTATCCTATTTTGGCGGAAGAATTGTTGCAATTAAATTATGCATCTCTAATCGACCCAAATAAACAAACTATTTTTGATGCATTACATGAGTTTTCTTGGGGAGAATTACATTCTGTTCATACTCATTTTACCTTAAAAAAACGCACACAGTTTTTTTCTGATATTGTGGATGTAAATACTTTTGATATTGTCTATTTTGATGCTTTTGGTGCACGAGTTCAACCAGAGTTATGGACAGAGTCTATCTTTAGACGCATGTTTAATGCAATGAAAGTCAAAGGAGTTTTGGTTACCTATGCAGCCAAGGGCAGTGTACGTCGTGCCATGCAGGCGGTTGGTTTTGTGGTTGAGCGCTTGGAAGGGCCTCCTGGAAAACGTGAAATGTTGAGAGCCACCAAACCACCTGAAGAATGTTAGTGTTTCCCTAACAAACTGAGCTAGAAGCCTAAAGTATTGTTAAACCTATCTGATTTCAATTTTTTGGAAGTTGTTATCATTAATTTTGTAATGATGAGAAAAACACTCTTAATTACAGGGGCGACTGGATTGGTAGGAAAAGCATTGGTGAAACAATGTTTAGCCGATGGCTATACGGTACATTATTTGTCTACTCAAAAATCTAAGATTGTTTCTCTTACAAATTACAAAGGGTTTTATTGGAACCCACAACAAAATATAATTGACATAGCTTGCTTTGATGGGGTAGAAGTTATTTTCAATCTAGCAGGAGCTTCCATTGCTCAGCGTTGGACTAATTCCGCTAAAGCCTCTATTTTGTCCAGCCGAACCGATGCCCTAGCCTTACTACATTCAAGTATTGAAAAGAACAGATTGCCTGTTAAACATATTATTTCTGCAAGTGCGGTTGGAATTTATCCAGATTCTAAAACTCGCTACTATGAAGAACTTTTTCAAGGAACAGACGCCAGTTTTTTACGCACGGTTGTAAAATCGTGGGAAGGCAGTTTAAAAACCTTTCAATCTCTTGATGTTAAAACAACTGCACTACGAATTGGAATCGTATTGGATTCACAAGAAGGAGCACTTCCTAAAATTATGGGTCCTATTAAAAACTATTTTGGTGCAGCTTTAGGGTCTGGAGATCAATGGCAATCTTGGATTCATATTGACGATTTAGTAAGTTTATTTATGTTTGTATTAGAATTTAAATTGGATGGGGTATACAATGCTGTGGCCCCCAATCCGGTTCAGCAAAAAGAACTCACAAAATTAATTGCTAAAGTTCTTCAGCGTCCTTTGATGCTGCCCAATGTGCCTGAATTTATTCTTCGACTTATGTTGGGCGAAATGTGTGCCATCGCACTAGAAAGTCAACGTGTTTGTGCCTCCAAAATTCAGGATGCTGGTTTTAAATTCAATTACATTGAGTTAGAACCCGCTTTAGAAGATCTGATTGCCTAAATTATCTGTTAAATCTATTTTATTTTTTTTACAAGAACAGATTCTAAAAATACTTTGTGACATTTTGACATTTTATTAATAATGGCAGTACTTTTGCCATTGGATACAAAACAAAAATTAATCACCCAACGCGTTTATATATACGATGAGTAAGAAAGAGACCAAACAGGAAGTAGAACTTCCAGAAGAAAATAAAGCAAACGAAACTGCCGTAGAACCCACTGTTGACCTCTCAGTTGAGGAGCAATTGGCAGCAGATTTAGCACAAGAAAAAGATAAGTTTTTGCGATTGTTTGCAGAGTTTGAAAACTATAAGAGACGTACAACAAAAGAGCGCATCGAATTGTTTTCTACAGCGAGTCAAGATGTCATCAAGGCATTGTTACCCGTTTTAGATGATTTTGACCGTGCATTATTAGAAATATCTAAAAGCGAAGCATCTGAACTTTTAAAAGGGGTGGAGCTGATTAAGAATAAATTATCATCTACTCTAGAACAAAAAGGATTGGAGCTTGTAGAGGTGAAGTCTGGCGAGGTGTTCAACGCAGATGATCACGAAGCGATCACACAAATTCCAGCACCATCAGACGATATGAAAGGAAAAATCATTGACGTGATTGAAAAAGGCTATAAATTAGGCGATAAAGTGATTCGTTTTCCAAAAGTAGTTATTGGAAATTAATTTAATTAAGACATAAAAGTACAATACCAAAATGGCAAAACGTGATTATTACGACATACTAGGCATTAATAAAAGTGCCTCTGCTTCAGAGATAAAAAAAGCTTACAGAAAAATGGCTGTTAAGTATCACCCGGATAAGAATCCCGATGATAAAACAGCTGAAGATAAATTTAAAGAAGCAGCAGAAGCCTATGAAATATTGAGCGACCCTGACAAAAAAGCCCGTTTTGATCAATACGGACATCAAGCTTTTGAGGGCGGTGGTTTTAGCGGCGGTGGCGGCATGAATATGGATGATATCTTTAGCCAATTCGGTGATATTTTTGGCGGTGGCGGAGGTGGCTTCGGAGGTTTCGGAGGCGGACAACGTCAGCGTGTAATGAAAGGCAGTAACCTTCGTATTCGTGTGAAATTAACACTCGAAGAAATTGCAAACGGCGTTGAGAAGAAAGTAAAAGTCAAGCGAAAAATGCAAGCTAAAGGAGTGACCTATAAAACGTGTTCTACATGTAACGGGCAAGGACAAGTCACTCGTGTTACTAATACTATTTTAGGTCGTATGCAAACAGCATCGCCTTGTAATGCATGTGGTGGAACTGGTCAAAGTATCGACAAACGCCCTCCAAATTCAGATACACAAGGATTTGTAGTAGAAGAGGAAACAGTCTCTATAAAAATACCTGCCGGAGTTGTTGATGGCATGCAGTTAAAAGTGACAGGCAAAGGAAATGCAGCTCCTGGGAATGGAATTTCTGGCGATTTATTAGTTGCCATTACCGAAGAAACACATCCAACCTCACAACGTGAAGGTGACAACTTACATTATGATTTGTATGTAAGTATTCCTGATGCGATTTTAGGATCCTCCATTGAGATTGATACCGTGACAGGTAAAGTCCGTTTAAAGATAGAGCCAGGTGTACAGTCGGGAAAAATACTTCGCCTTAGAGGCAAAGGAATTCCTAATGTCAACGGCTATAGCCGTGGGGATTTGCTCGTGCATATCAACGTATGGACGCCAAAAACCTTGAGCAAAGAACAAAAATCCTTTTTTGAAAAAATGAAATCGGATGAGCATTTTTCACCAAAACCAGAAAGCTCTGATAAGTCGTTTTTTGAGAAAGTAAAGGATATGTTTTCTTAGGAAACCTAAAGAACGAAACACATGAGTGAAAAATTAAATCCCCTTTATTCAAAGAAAGAGGAGCGATTGAATATCATCACCCATGCATTTGGGTTTTTGCTAAGTCTTGTTGGATTGTATTTCCTCATACTCAAATCCTTTCAGTATGAGGGTTATTGGAAACCAGCAAGTCTCGTGATTTATGGGTTGAGCTTGATTATTTTATATGCAGCATCCACTTTTTATCATGCAGCTAAAGACCCTCGCCTCAGAAGAAAGTTGAATATTTTTGACCATGCTGCCATCTATGTGCTGATTGCTGGGACCTACACACCATTTACAATACTCGTCCTTGAAGGGTCGTTGGGATCGATTATTTTTGGGTTGACTTGGACGTTTGCACTCATCGGTATTATCCTAAAATTATTTTTTACAGGACGGTTTGACAAACTTTCTACAGCCTTGTATCTTTTGATGGGCTGGCAAATTATCTTTGTGATCAATCCGTTAATGGAACGCTTTACAACCGAAGGTTTGCAACTCTTATTTGCAGGCGGCGTGTTTTACACCCTAGGAGCAGTCTTGTACTCCATAAAAAAACTTCCCTACAACCATGCTATTTTTCATGTATTTGTGGTGCTAGGAAGTGTGTGTCACTTTTTTAGTGTTTATGGTTTTTTATAAAAAAATATTCGCTTAAATTTAATTATCTCCATTCGATCTTCCTCAAGATTGCTCAAGAATGGAGTTTAAAAAAGTATCTTTGTACTCGTTGTATATTTCTTATACGACGCTACTAAAAACGCCAGATGATTACAATTAAAGATATTAATAAACCAATACCAATTAGGAGTTCAAAAGCACAATTAGAGTTGTTCAGTCGTTCTTCAGATGTGAAAGCGACCATTCGGTCTTTAGAATCGGGAAAAACTGTACTGATTACAGCGTTTTACAGCAACGGATTGACACTTTTGAAAGAGTTGCAAATCCATCTCAAACGAAAATTTTCAGGCACTTCTTTTAAAGAACAACGTGCTTATAGAGATGCCTATCGCCAACTGTCTCAACTTATATTAATTGAAATTTCAGAACATAAACTCAGTGTCAAAAAAGCCCCTTCCATAGGTTGGTTAGAAATGCTCTATCCAGAAACTAGTGATTTCTTATTGCCCTTTCCAAAAGTACAGGGGCTCAACAGTGCGTGGCAGTGGTATCAAAATGGGATTGTTGTTCCAGTATTACGAAATAAAATCCACCCGTATTACGGCACCTATTTCCCAACGCGTTTTGACCATTTAATTCTTTTTGACAACTGGCTAAAACGTTATGAAGGTCCTAAAAAATCCGCTTTTGATGTGGGCATCGGAAGTGGTGTATTGTCCTTTCAAATGGTGAAATATGGATTTCAAAAAGTATTTGGAACGGATACCAACCCCAATGCCATTATAGGACTCAAACAATATATGGGCAACACTAAACTCTCACGAAAAGTAGAACTCGATTTTGGATCGCTTTTTGGAAAATGGGAAAAACCCAGCGAGTTGATTGTTTTTAATCCGCCTTGGTTGCCAGCAGCGCATAACTTAGATAAAAACGACGAAGCCATTTACTACAACGAAACGCTTTTCCCTGAGTTTTTTGAGGCTGCCAAACAACGCCTCTCTACAGATGGAAAATTGGTTGTGATCTTTTCTAATTTAGCGCAAATCACAAAGGTGACTACCGACCATCCTATTGAAAAAGAACTTGCCAATGGTGGCAGATTCCAATTGGAACAATGTCTTAAAAGAGCTGTCAAAGTTGCCTCAGATAAAACCAAACGTGACCAACATTGGCGGGCTTCGGAAGAAGTGGAGCTGTGGGTGTTGAAGCATTTGTAGGCGATCTTTATTTCAATATTAATTTTTGTGAAGTATGTTTTCCAGAATTATTTACAGTTATAATATATAATCCAGGTTTGATATTTGCTAAATCAATTTTTGTGACAAGATTATTTATAGGTTTTTTAAATATAGTTACTCCCAGAGAATTTCTAATGGTTACACTCGCCTCATTATAAACATTGTCAAATAAATCTATTGTGACAAATTGATCGGTAGGATTTGGATAAATAAGAGGTTTTTTCCCTAGCTCAAAATCAGGATTGTTAAGGTCGTTACAATTTTGAGTTTGTGATATGACAGCCTTTTTAGCGGTCAATCCTAAGAAAAAACGAACCATTTTGTAATAATAAGGAAGATCCAAAGTGCTCACTCGATCATTAGAACTGTGATAATGAGGGCTCAAGTCAGAAAAACCATCAGCATCAGAAATCATGATTGCTGTTTTTCCATTCAACCAAAAATGATAATTATCGCTGGCATCAATCCCAGGGTCTACTACATTAGGGGTGAGTCCTATTTCAGTACTATACGTATTTAGTATAGAAACTGCGTCATCTTTTAAGGCGATAGAATTTCCTTTGTCCCGAACATGAATGGGTGCGTCATCTGCTTGATCTTTGTCGTAACCCATCATGTCCAAATTGATTGCACCTATCAAATTTTGTGAGCTACTAAAATTTGTAACATAGTGTTTGGATCCAAGAAGTCCAATTTCCTCCTCGTCAAATAGAATGTATTGAATGGTATTGTCAAAACAATATTGAGATAAAACACATGCTACTTCCAGAATAGCTACCGTCCCAGTAGCATTATCATCTGCACAATAATTTGTTACAGTGTCGTAATGCCCACAAATCACAAGAACTTCATTAGGGTTTTTTGATCCCGTTTGGGTAGCAATTACGTTGGTTCCATTGGTACTGTAAGCATCTGAGGTAACTGAAAGATTTCCAAAGCTTTCTAGTTTTTGAACCAAATAATCTTTGGAGATGTCATTTTGATGACTTTGCCGATTTAGAATGGTTACAGTACTGCCGTTTACGACCGTAGAGATTTCTCCAGAGAACTCTTTAAGCATTACTTCTAACCCAGACCCATCGACTTTGTTGATAAGCTCTGAAATGCTTTGTCCAAAACAGTTAGCAGAAATGAACAGAAATAGTATAAACTTTATTGTTTTCATAATGTAGGATTAATAAATTTAGGGTAAACAATTATTTACAAAAATCATGCCTAATTTGATAACTATTTTTTGATCCACTCAACGTCTTGCTCTGTTGTAACACGCTAAAGCGTGGCGCTAGGGTGGTGAGGGGGGCAGCGCTGTACAGGTTTTGTTTGTAGTAATACCTCACTTAGAGCAAACAACTCGCCCACTTATAAAGTTAAAAAAAAATCATATCTCAAAAAAAAATGCGATTTTTAAAGTTCTAAATTAATAGTTACAGTTTTGCTTTTTCAGTGTAACTTTTCTTATATTAGTACGTCTTATATCAAAACACGTTAGATGAATAACCTTTTAGAAACCAAAGAAGTTTCAAAATATTTTGGTGAGTTCCAAGCTTTAAACGCCGTATCCATCCAAGTGCCCAAACACAGTATTTTTGGATTATTAGGTCCCAATGGCGCTGGGAAAACCACCTTAATCAGAATTATCAATCAAATTACCATGCCCGACACGGGATCGGTTTTTTTAGATGGTGAGGCTTTGCAGCCCCACCACGTGCAATACATAGGCTATTTACCCGAAGAACGGGGGCTGTATAAATCCATGAAAGTCGGGGAGCAAGCTCTTTATTTGGCACAACTCAAAGGCCTGTCGTATTCAGAAGCGAAAAAACGCTTAAAATACTGGTTCGACAAATTAGAAATCGGACATTGGTGGGACAAAAAAATAGAAGAGCTTTCCAAAGGAATGGCACAAAAAATTCAGTTTGTGGTCACGGTTTTACACCAACCCAAACTGTTGATTTTTGACGAACCGTTTTCTGGTTTTGACCCCATCAACGCCAATCTTATTAAAGACGAAATTTTGCAATTGAGAGACGAGGGTGCTACGGTTATTTTTTCCACCCACCGAATGGAATCGGTAGAAGAACTGTGCGATCATATTGCCTTGATCCATGAGTCTAAAAAAATACTTGATGGCAAGCTCAATGACATCAAACGCGACTACAAAACAAACTCTTTTGAAGTCGGGCTGTTGACAGACAACAAACGTGCATTACAACAAACCATTGAATCCAAATTTAAAGTCGCTCCGGCAGATTTTAAATCTTTACACGATGATTTAAAACTCAATATCTCTATGGGATCTGATGGGACCTCCAATGATTTGTTGGCCTTTTTAACGTCCCAAGCACAAGTCCTCCATTTCAAAGAATTAATCCCAAATGCGAGTGATATTTTTATTCAAACCATCCAAAATAACAAGTCATGAATCACCTTCCACTAATTATCAAACGTGAGTATTTGACTAAAGTGCGCAACAAGTCGTTCATCCTTATGACGTTTTTGACACCCCTTATAATGATTGCCTTATTTTTATTTGTAGGCTATTTATCGAGTGTCAATAACGATACTGTTCGCAGTATCTATGTTTTAGATGAAACGGATTTCCTTTCTGAATCCTTTAAAACAAACGAACAAACAGTTTATAACCACCTTTCTGAAATTGATTTAGAAACCGCTAAAACATTGACCAAACAAGAAGACGCTTATGGCTTGCTTCATATTCCAAATAGTTCTTTAGAAACGGTGTCCAGCTCTATTCGTTTTTATTCAGAAGAATCGCCTTCACTCTCATTTATATCCTCTTTGGAGTCAAAAATAGAAAATAAATTATCCGAACTGAAATTACAAAATGACGGGGTTAATTTAGCGCTCATCAAAGCCTCAAAAACAAGTGTTGAAATCAATCAAGAAACTTTTGAAGGGGTCAAAACCTCTAAGGTAGGCAGTGTCATTAAATTGATTTTTGGAGGAGCTGCAGGGTATCTGTTATTTATGTTTATTATCATCTATGGAAACATGATTATGCGCAGTGTGATTGAAGAGAAAACAAGCCGGATCATTGAAGTTATTATCTCGTCCGTGAAACCCATTCAATTGATGTTAGGAAAAATCATTGGAACTTCTTTGGCAGGAATTACACAATTTGCGATTTGGCTTCTTTTAGGCGCTGTTATGTTTATTGCAGCGTCCTCCATTTTTGGGATGGATCTATCTCAAACGCAGACGTCTCAACAAGAAATGGTAAATCAAGCACTTTCAAATCCAGAGTCTGCTAATAAGTTTCAAATGATGGTAGGAGAAATTAGTGCCCTTCCACTTGGTAATTTGGTGGTCGCCTTTATCTTGTTCTTTATAGGGGGTTATCTTTTATACAGTTCGTTATATGCAGCCATTGGTGCAGCGGTAGATAACGAAACGGATACACAACAATTTATGTTGCCTGTAATTTTGCCTTTAATTTTAGCAATTTATGTAGGGGTGTTTACTGTCATTGAGGATCCTCACGGTACTATTTCTACCGTGTTTTCATTTATTCCATATACCTCACCAGTAGTGATGCTCATGCGGATTCCATTTGGCGTTCCCTTATGGCAACAAATTGTTTCACTTTTGATTCTAATTGTAACCTTTATATTTACAGTCTGGTTTGCCTCTAAAATTTACCGTGTAGGAATTTTGATGTATGGAAAAAAACCAAGCTACAAAGAACTTTTCAAATGGTTGAAATATTAATTTTACGATAGCTCACTTACTCATACTAAATCAACAAAAAATGTCTAGAATACTAATTATTGAAGATGAAGCCTCTATACGTCGAGTCCTTGTTAAAATATTGACAGAAGAGAATACACAGTACCATGTGTTCGAAGCCGAAGATGGTTTAATGGGCACCGAAATGATTAAAAAAGACGATTTTGATTTGGTCTTATGTGATATTAAAATGCCAAAAATGGATGGAGTTGAAGTTTTGGAAGCTGTCAAAAAAATCAAGCCCGAAATCCCTATGGTAATGATTTCTGGTCATGGCGACTTAGATACAGCTGTAAATACCATGCGTCTGGGTGCTTTTGATTACATTTCTAAACCCCCTGACTTAAATCGACTGCTAAATACCATTCGAAATGCACTCGATCGAAAGCAACTGGTTATCGAAAACAAACGCCTTAAACGTAAAGTTGGTAAACAATACGAAATGGTTGGAAACTCTCCCGAAATTGAAACGATCAAATCAATTATTGATAAAGTTGCTCCAACGGAAGCACGCGTATTAATAACGGGTCCAAACGGAACTGGAAAAGAATTAGTGGCCCATTGGTTGCATCAAAAAAGTGACCGTGCCAAAGCGCCTATGATAGAGGTTAATTGTGCTGCCATTCCTAGTGAACTTATAGAAAGCGAATTATTTGGACACATAAAAGGAGCGTTTACAAGCGCTCACAAAGACCGTGCAGGGAAGTTTGAAGCAGCAAATAATGGGACTATATTTCTTGACGAAGTTGGGGATATGAGTCTCTCAGCACAAGCAAAAGTATTACGTGCTTTACAAGAAAGTCGTATCCAACGTGTAGGTAGTGATAAGGACATTAAAGTAGATGTACGGGTCATTGCTGCGACAAATAAAAACCTTAAGACCGAAATATCAGAAGGGCGTTTTAGAGAAGATCTATACCATCGATTGGCTGTGATTCTCATAAAAGTTCCTTCGCTAAATGATCGTAGAGAAGATATTCCTGTCTTAGTCGATTATTTTGCTAACAAAATAGCCACCGAACAAGGAACTGTTAAAAAGAGATTTTCTCCTGAAGTGTTCAAATTACTTCAGGCTTATGATTGGACTGGTAATATTAGAGAATTAAGAAATGTTGTTGAGCGTCTAATTATTCTTGGAGAGGACGAAGTGACGGTTGCAGATGTCAAGGCATTTGTGAGTAAGTAATATTATTTATGTTATTCTTAACGCTTAGATGCGTTAGAACGCTTAGCTTTACTTTTATAAATACAACATATGAAATATTTAGTACTCATTATTTTTTGTTCAATGTCGTTTGGGCTGAATGCCCAATCGGATGCGGATTATTTGGAATCGTTCTATAAAAATTCCTTAACCAATGGACAAAGTTACCAATGGTTAGATTATTTATCCAACGAAATTGGAGGTCGACTCTCAGGCTCTTTAAATGCCGAGTTAGCAGTTGAATATACCAAAACCGAATTGGATAAATTAGGCCTAGATCGTGTATGGTTACAGCCAGTTATGGTGCCAAAATGGGTGCGAGGTACTCCAGAGTTTTCTTATATCGAAACAGCACCCGGCAAAACCATCTCAGTCAACATTTGTGCTTTAGGAGGCTCGGTCGCCACCCCGCTTCAAGGAGTCAAAGCTGAAGTCATTGAAGTACAAGGAATAGAAGAATTAAAAACGTTGGATCGAAAAGATGTGGAAGGAAAAATAGTCTTTTTTAACCGTCCCATGCAAGCCGATTTAATTTTAACTTTTGAAGCCTATGGTGGGTGTGTCGATCAGCGTTATGATGGTGCCAAAGAAGCTGGGAAATTGGGAGCGGTAGCAATGATTGTACGCTCTATGAATCTTAGATTAGACGATTTACCCCATACGGGAGCGATGTCTTACGGAGACACCCCTGTTTCAAAGCGTATTCCTTCGTCGGCGATTAGTACCAATGATGCCGAAAAGTTAAGCGGTATGTTAAAAATCGACTCAAATCTTAAGTTGTACATCAAACAAAGTTGCCGTCAATTAAAAGATGTACAGTCTTATAACGTGATTGGAGAAATTACAGGGTCAGAATTTCCAGATGAGATTATTACCGTTGGGGGACATTTAGATTCTTGGGATTTAGGAGATGGTTCTCATGACGATGGTGCAGGTTGTGTCCAATCAATGGATGTATTACGTTTATTAAAAATTTCGGGGATTAAACCCAAACGCACTATAAGAGTGGTGTTGTTTATGAATGAAGAAAACGGCTTAAGAGGTGGAAAGGCGTATGCCAAGGAAGCGACACGAAAAGGAGAGAACCATATTTTCGCTTTAGAAAGTGATTCAGGTGGATTTACTCCACGAGGGTTTACTTTTGATGGTCCAGACTATAAAGTTGATAAAATCTTACAATGGAAGCCTTTGTTTGAACCTTACTTGATTCATTATTTCAAAAAGGGAGGTAGTGGAGCAGATATTGGTCCTTTGAAAAAAAGCTCCAATGTATTGGCAGGTTTGCGTCCAGATTCCCAACGTTATTTTGACCACCATCATGCCGCAAATGATACATTTGATGCCGTTAATAAACGTGAACTAGAACTAGGCGCAGCCACCATGACGTCCTTGGTCTATTTGATCGATAAATACGGATTAAACTCTATAGAAAAACAGCCGCAATTAAAAGACTAGGTGTTTTATTTCACTAGCTGAAAGATGTATCCAAAAGAAATATTTCTTTGAAAAAAGAAAAACTCTTGAGACGCCGTGTCTGCTGTTGATGTAGTGGTTCGTATGTTTGACATATCTATATAGCCTGCTTTAAATTCTGCTTGCATAAAAAAGTGATTAAATAAGGTGAGATTGACCCCTGTTTTAAGCGATAATCCAAACCCTGCTATGTGAAACGCGTCATTTTGTTCTTTAGAGAGTAGGGTTGAGTTGGTTTTTGGATATAAAATTCCTGCGCCAAAAGACTCTAATAGGTTCAGCTGTATTTTTTTTGAGTTCCATTTTAGATAGTCCCCTAAATTATCAACTCTCGAAATTTCAAGATTAATGAAGTTCAAGCCATCCGTATGTTCAAACTCCAAAAAATCCTCATCAATATAAATGTATTCATTGTTATACACACCATTAAATTCTGAAACAGGATCATTCAAATCAATATAGCCATCTATGATTGCTGGTTGTTGTTCTATCATAACGTACTTCATGTGATCAAATCCCACAGAAAAATTCCAATTGTCATGAAAAAAATACCCTATTCTGCCAACAGTTTGCGGAATCGAGATATTTGAAGGATTCAAATAAAGGTCAGCTTCCCATGGATTTTGACGGTCTTTGGCTGCTACATTGTAAAGCGTAAAGTTGTAATCATCGCCTTTAAAGGTGATGTCTGAATAGCTGTATTGTGATTTGTTCCATCCCCAATAAAAATAGAGTTTACCTTTATTTTTGGTCTTAAAATCAGTTTGAATAATTGAAGTATTTTCAATAAATTCTTGTGAATATCCATGAATGCTCAATCCAATGAATAGGCACATGAGAAGTGTTTTTTGCATAGGTTCTAAAGGGAGTTGACGGTGCTTTTTATGGCGACTAAGTTGCTAAGTAGTTTTTCTAAGTGATCCAAATGAAGCATGTTAGCACCATCACTTTTTGCATTAGAAGGATCAAAATGAGTTTCTATGAATAAGCCATCAACATTGTTTACGATGCCAGCGCGAGCAATAGTTTCAATCATGTCTGGACGCCCACCTGTTACACCACTAGTTTGGTTGGGTTGTTGTAAGGAGTGTGTAACATCTAAAACAGTTGGTGCAAAAGCACGCATAGTTGGAATGCCACGAAAATCAACAATCATGTCCTGATAGCCAAACATAGTCCCTCTATCTGTAATCCATGCTTTTTCATTTCCAGCATCTTTTACTTTTTGAACGGCATGTTTCATGGCCTCTGGGCTCATAAATTGTCCTTTTTTTAAGTTTATAACTTTCCCTGTTTTTGCAGCTGCAACCACAAGGTCCGTTTGTCGTACTAAAAATGCAGGAATTTGTAATACATCTACATATTGAGCTGCCATAGCGGCATCCGAAACTTCATGAATATCAGTCACAGTTGGAATGTCAAATGTTTCAGAAACTTTCCTTAGAATTTTTAGAGCTTTTTCATCCCCAATTCCTGTGAAACTATCAATTCGACTGCGGTTTGCTTTCTTAAAACTGCCTTTAAATATGTAAGGAATTTCTAAGGCATCAGTAATTCTACATACTTTTTCTGCTATTTTAAGCGCCATTGTTTCACTTTCAATTGCACAAGGACCTGCTAATAAAAAGAAGTTGTCCGAAGTTGTATGTTTTAATTTTGGAATATCTTGAAGATTCATTGCTGTTAATTTATGCTGCAAATATAATCAAAATTAAAAGGTGTTATAAAATTAATAAGCAGTACAAAAGTCAGAAAATTAAATGTAACTTTGCACGCTTAAAACAAGGCACTTATGGCTAATGTAAAAAACATCGCAATTATTGCGCACGTCGATCACGGTAAAACAACCTTGGTTGATAAAATCATGTATCACTGTCAACTGTTTCGTGAAAATCAAAACACAGGAGACTTAATTTTAGATAATAATGATCTTGAACGTGAAAGAGGGATCACCATCACTTCAAAAAATGTTTCTGTAGTATATAAAGACACCAAGATTAATATTATTGATACTCCTGGTCACGCCGATTTTGGTGGTGAGGTAGAACGTGTCCTTAACATGGCAGATGGTGTTTTGTTGTTGGTAGATGCTTTTGAAGGTCCAATGCCTCAAACGCGCTTTGTACTTCAAAAAGCAATTGACTTAGGATTGAAGCCTTGTGTGGTTGTCAATAAAGTTGATAAAGAAAACTGTACTCCAGACGAGGTGCACGAAAAAGTATTTGACTTGATGTTTGAGTTAGGAGCAGAAGAGTGGCAATTAGATTTCCCTACAGTTTATGGATCTGCCAAAAATAATTGGATGAACCATGACTGGAAAGAGGAAAATGATAATATAGAGCCATTATTAGACATGGTAATTGAGCACATTCCTTCACCAAAAATTCCTGATGGAAATACACAGATGTTAATTACATCTTTGGATTTCTCTTCTTTTACAGGACGAATCGCTATTGGGCGTTTGACACGAGGAGATCTAAAAACAGGGCAACAAATTTCGTTGGTAAAACGCGATGGAAGCATTGTGAAATCTAAAATTAAAGAACTTCATGTTTTTGAGGGCTTAGGAAGAAAAAAGATTGATGAGGTTCAAACAGGAGATATTTGTGCTATTGTAGGTTTGGAAGGTTTTGAGATTGGCGACACAGTTGCTGATATTGAAAACCCAGAAGGTCTTAAGACTATTGCTATTGATGAACCAACAATGAGTATGTTGTTTACAATTAACGATTCTCCATTCTTTGGTAAAGACGGAAAGTTTGTAACTTCTAGACATATAAAGGAACGCCTGGATAAAGAATTAGAAAAGAATTTAGCATTGCGTGTTAATGCCACAGATAGTGCCGATAAATTCATGGTTTTCGGAAGAGGTGTTTTACACTTGTCTGTACTCATCGAAACGATGCGTCGTGAGGGGTATGAATTACAAATCGGACAGCCACAGGTAATTATAAAAGTGATTGATGGTGTTAAATGCGAACCTGTTGAAGAAATGACGATTGATTTACCGGAATCTGTTTCAGGTAAAGCCATTGAAATGGTAACCATGCGAAAAGGCGAAATGCTAAGTATGGAGGCAAAAGGAGAACGTATGGTGTGTGAGTTTTTAATTCCTTCTAGAGGCATTATAGGTATGCGTAATCAGCTATTAACAGCGACTGCTGGTGAAGCAATTATGGCACACAGATTCAAAGAATACCAACCGCTTAAAGGTGGAATTCCAGAACGCCAAAATGGTTCTTTAGTTTCTATGGAACTTGGTCAAGCGATTCCTTATTCTATTGATAAATTACAAGATAGAGGTAAGTTTTTTGTCGATCCAGGTGAAAGTATTTATGAAGGTCAAGTCATTGGAGAAAATTCTCGTGGTGATGATATGGCAATCAATATTACAAAAACTAAAAAGTTAAGTAATGTACGAAGTTCTGGTGCCGATGATAAAGCCAAAATTGTTCCGGCAATTAAGTTTTCTTTAGAAGAAGCATTAGAATACATTCAAAAAGATGAGTATGTTGAGGTTACTCCTAAGTCTTTGAGATTGCGTAAAATATACCTTACAGAAGTTGAACGTAAACGTAACAAAATCATATAATGAGTTTCTTAGAAACTCATGGCACTGAACTGGTAGGTTATTTAGCAATGCTTGTACTATTGATCTCTTTTTTGATGAAAGACATTCGTAGGCTAAGAACTCTCAATATGATAGCCTGTGCATTATTTGTAGCTTATGGATTTTTGTTAGCGACTTCTTGGCCCATTATTATTTCTAATGCATCCATCATGGGAATTAATATATATTACCTGTTTTTGAAGAAAAAGTAGTATTTTCACACGAACATCTAACTTAATGCGTAACAAATTGGTAAGCGTTATTAGCTATACTAATATACGTTGTTAGTTATTTGTGCGTTATATTAATAGTTCTAACGAGTCAATGTGAAGTTACCAAAAATCATAAGTAATAATTTAATTCTAAAGATAACTTCACTGAACACATTGGTTGTGGGTTCTCGACTGTTAATGTCCTTGGTTGTTCAGAATTTATTAGCACATTATACAGGACAAGCAGGGATTGCCAAAGTAGGTCAGTTACGAAACATCTCTTCGATGTTGATGAGTCTCACATCTCTTGGAACTTTTAACGGGGTTGTAAAGTATGTTTCAGAACACAAGTCTGATCAAAAAAACTTACTCAAATTATTTTCAACCTTATATGTTTTTAGTTTAACAGCGAGTGTCGTCTTATTTTTTATCCTATTTTTTGGGGCTTCCTATTTTTCAAATAAATTATTTTTATCAGATTCATATGCCGTTGTTTTTAAAGTGATAGCTGTTGCCGTCCCCTTTATTTCGATGCATCGAATTTTTACGGGTGTTATAAACGGTCTTTCAGATTATAAAAAGCATGCTAAAATTGAATTTATATCACATTTTTTGGCAGCAGTTTTATTACTTGTAAGTCTTTATTTTTATTCCCTCAAAGGCGTGTTAGTTGCTATTGCTCTGACGCCAATTATACAGTTTGTAGTTTTAATTATCATATTTGGAAGGCTGTTAAAAGATTATATTGACTTTAAATCAGTCACCTTTAAAATCCCTTTTCTAAAGCAACTCTTAGGCTTTACAGCCATGTCTTTTGTAGCAACAGTCCTCTCAAATTACGTTGAAATTGATTTAAGAACATTGATTACCGATAAAATAAGTGAAGCAGAAGCCGGTTCATGGACAGCAATGAGTTCAATATCTAAAATTTATATGCAATTTTTAATTGCCATTTTTTCTCTCTATATTTTACCCAAATATGCAAGAATTTATACGTCGTTTGAGTTTAGAGTCGAAGTAAAGAAAATATATAAATCATTAGTACCTCTGGTATTAATAGGGATGATTTTGGTGTATGTCCTAAGAGATGTTTTAATCGAAGTTATTTTTACAGAAGCCTTTTTTGGCATGTCTATTTTATTTAAATGGCAATTAGCGGGTGACTTTGTCAGATTTATTGCGAATGTATTGTCGTATCATTTTTTAGCCAAAAAACAAATCAATTATTTTATTTTTACACAACTTTTTGGATTGACTATGTATTATGTTTTCGGAAGATATTATTTAAATTTATTTGGAACTGAGGGAGTAGTGATGGCTCTATTTGTCAGTAATTTAATTTATTTAGGAGTTGTATTCTTTGTGTTAAGAAACACCCTTTTTGGAAAAAATAGGGATTTATAAATAGCAGAAATGAACAATTTTAAAGTTACAAAAAAAATATTTTATCAGTTTTTGATTCCTGTCTTTATTGCCGCAGTTTTTGAACTCATCAATAAAGGTTTTGATGTTTCAACAGCGTATAATTTTATTGAAAATGGTTTGTTTTCTACGCTTTTAGTAGTTCCCATCTATTTTATTGTGAATCGTAAAATTCAGTTTGGTTATGTCATACTCACTTTCTTTGGATTTTGTTCTGCAATTTATTTTGAAACGGTTTACTACTACTTTTTCGAAGCCTATCTAAGTGCATCTTCAATATTTGTGGTATTAGACTCTAACAGTTCTGAAGCTGCTGAATTCCTTAATTTTTATGTCGATGATAAAGTCATAGTTTTTTCTATTTTGATGCTTATTGTGATTATTAGCTCACTCCTTAGATTTAAAACGATCTTAACTAACTTTAATAAAACAGTTACTCAGACGAGAATTAAGATATCAATTTATATGTTGCTAGTATTAGCATTTCTAAAGTTTTCTGGATTGATCGTTTATAACCTCGCGTATTTAATCCTAAAATCTTCTATAGAGTACAATTTAGAATCCAATAAATTAGGAGCCTATAAAACGAATAAAACTGGAGGTTTCACTAATGTCTATCGACCAAGCAGCCAAGAAGATGAGGTTTATGTTATTGTGTTGGGGGAATCGACTTCAAGATCTCACATGGGATTGTATGATTATTCAAGGTCAACGACTCCTAAGCTTAATTCTCTTGAAGATGATTTAATTGTTTATAATGATGTCATCAGTCCTCATGCCCATTCAATAGCTTCAATTACCAAGCTCTTTACCCTTGGGAATTATGAATATCCAGAAAAAATAGGAGATGGTTCTATTATTCAACTTGCTAATAAGGTCGATTTTGAAACTGTTTGGTTATCAAATCAAAGACCTATCGGAATCTATGAAAGTCTAATTACTAAAATTGCTTTATCTTCCAATAAAAGTAAATTTTTGACTACTACTTATGGTGTCCATAACAAAGTTAAAGATGCGGAATTGTTACCTGAACTAGACGCTGTCCTCTCAGAAGGTAGTTCATCCAAGAAATTCATTGTAATTCATCTTACCGGAACACACTTTAATTACAAGAACAGGTATCCAGATACTTTTAATATTTTTAAAGATACTCCGTTCTCTAATTATCCGTCTGATGAAAATTTTAAAATTATAAACGACTACGATAACGCGGTGTTGTATACGGATTATGTAGTTTCTGAAATCATTCATAAAATTAAAGCCTTAAACACCAAAAGTTTTGTGTTATATTTATCAGATCATGGGGAAGAATTATTTAAGGACCACAATATGGCTGGACACAACGAAGATATCTCAACTCAGGATATGTATGACGTTCCTTTTTTGTTATGGCAATCGGAGGACTATAAAAACCAAAAGCAGTTAACGGTTGATGTTAATAGACCTTATATGCTAGATGACTTGTTTCACAGCATTTCTGATCTTTTAGAGATTACAGCCAAAGAAGTTGACCTTGAACGCAGTATTTTTAATACTGAGTTCAAAAGTCGTAAAAGAATTATCATGGAGTCCTCACAATACGAAACGTATTTTAATTTAGATTAAATTTGTATCAATGATTATAAACTTCACTAAATCTTTAATTTGAGTAATTCAAATTCCATTAAAAAAAAGATATGCATAGTCACATCTTCTTTAGGAAAGGGAGGTGCAGAGAAATCGTCTGCTTCGTTATCAAAGATGCTATATAATAAAGGATATGATGTGCATATAGTGAGTGTACTTAATAAAATTGACTTTAGTTATTCAGGAACATTATTCAATTTAGGAGCAATTAAAGATACTAATAGGACTATTGTAGGAAGAGTTTACAGATTATTTCGGTTCATAAAATATTTATCTGAGCATCAATTTGATTGTATTATTGACAGTCGCTCAAGAGTGGCTGCCTTTAGAGAGTTTTTTATCACTTCATTTATTTATTCTTCTTATACTTTAATTTATGTGATACATAACTATAAGACCTCTCATGCGTTTTCTAGGTTCAGCTTTTTGTCTAAATTTTTGTACAAGAACAAGAAAATGATTTCTGTTTCTGATGAAGCAAAAAATAAGTTTAAAATTAAATTTAATTTAAGTGATATCTCCACAATTTATAATGCTTATGATTTCGAGAATGATATAATTTGTTCTGATACCAATAACATTAGTAGTTTAAATATTGAAAATTATATTCTATTTTTTGGTCGAATAGATGATCATCACAAAAATCTAAAACTATTATTAAACTCTTATAATTCCTCCAAGCTCTCATCGCTAGGATACAAATTGGTAATATTAGGAAATGGACCTGACCTTGATATGATAAAAGAGTTGTCTATACAAATGAAATTAGAATCTGAGGTGGTATTTGAAGCTGCGGTTAACGATCCTTCTTCTTATGTTTCGAATGCCAAATTCACCGTTTTAACAAGCAGAAATGAAGGTTTTCCAATGGTTTTGATAGAATCCTTGTCATTAGGAACTCCCGTTGTTTCAATGAATTGTAAATCTGGACCAAAGGAAATTATAACCAATGAATATAATGGGCTGTTAGTAGATCCATATACAGAACTCGCTTTTTCCGAGGCAATGAATCGTTTTGTGACCGACACCGAACTCTATATGAGTTGTAAGAGCAATGCAAAAAAGAGTGTTGAAAAATTTTCTATGGAATACATATCTAAGGATTGGGAACGAGTGATCGAAAACCTCCCTTAAAACATAGTATAATTCACTGTTTTTTAAACGGTGATAAATAGATGTTATAGCGAAGTAAAGTGTTTTGAAATTGCTTAAGTAAACCAATAAATAGGGAAGGAGTGTTCAGTAACACCCGCTGTATTCGATTTAAATTAGTTAAATCAATCTCCTTTTTTAACTGCCTATAACTATTAAAATCACCTGCAGCTTTTCTTTCAATAGCTACCGAAAATCGGTTCAAATCCATATATTTCTTGAAGGATGTATTGGAGCTATCCACATCTTTAAAATTCTCAAAAAGTTTCATGCGATCCACTCGATTGGATGAGTACGACAAATGGTATTGAGGGCTTAAAATAATTTTATTGGCAGTTGCAAGAGCGGAGAAGGCAACGGATTCTTTGAGGGCTATACGAATCCATAGATCGGTGTCCTGACCAGAACGCATCTCGTTGTCAAATCCACCAACTTCCAGAATCGTTTTTTTTGGAATCATGACCGCAGAAGTCCAAGCAATACTGTCCTTTGTGGATGCCAAAAAATAATCATCGATTACGCCAAAATGATCCTTTGAAACCCCATTGAAGTGGGTATTCATTTTCTTGCCATTAAAGAACCGTTTGTAGTATGCGGTAGCGTATAATCCACATTTAGGGAAGCTCGTATATAGGTTGTGTAAGTTTTCTAAATGATTGAATTCCCAGAGATCGTCGGCATCTAAAAGTGCGATTAAATCTGAAGTTGACTTAGAAACACCATAATTTCTTGCATGAGAAACGCCTTTATTTTCAGTGCTGTAAAGCGTGATGCGTTCGTCGTCAAAAGAATTTACGATGTCAACGCTGCTATCTGTAGAGCCATCATTAATTAAGAGGATTTCAAAATCAGAAAACGTCTGATTCAATACACTTAAAAGTGTTTTCTTAATAAAGCGTTCTTTATTAAATAACGGAATGATTACAGATATGAATGCCATTATTCGTTTTTACTTATATAACAAAGGTAGCTTAGTTTGTATAAATCAAAAATGAATAAGGATGGTTTTTTGGACAATAAATTTGTTTCAAATGAATTTTTAAAAACAGGAAACATCATCGCAAGTATGAAATTAATTCCAGTTTTTTTGCACTTATGAAACGTTCGAATAATACGAGTATATTCTATATGGATCAAATTATCTTTCGCTAAACTAAGAGAGGCTTTTACGCCTTTCAATGATTTTTTTAAGTAGATTTTACTATTCTCTAAACCAAGGTGATAAATGGGGTTGTTAATATGAGAAATAGAGATGTTGTTTTCTTTAAGGTTGAAAGAAAACAACAAATCTTCATGGGCATCAAGAGAAATATCCTCATTAAAATTTACACTAGTAAATATTTCTTTCTTTATTATAAAATTACAGGATAAAAAACTCAAGTAAACAGATTTTTTTCTTTCTTCCAAAGAGACCACTTCACGTTTTCTTCCAAAAACCCATCGTAGCATTTCTTCATTGTTCGGCTTTTTGTCTTGGTAATTCACACCTCCAAATATTAACTGTGTCGATTCTGTAAATACAGTAATGTATTTTGAAATAAAATCATCATTTACAGGGATCACATCGGCATCTAAAAACAATAATAAATCATGCTTAGCATCTTTTGCCAATAGGTTTCGTATTGCACTCCTGCCGATATTAACATCTAAAACTTTATAGGTTGTATGTGTCAATAGTTCTATAGATTTATTTTCTTCGATGAGTTCTAAGTTCGTAGAACCATCATCATAACAAAGAATCTCAAATTCGATATCACAAGCTGTAGTTTGAGCGTGTAGTTCAGAAACCAATGCTTCTACATTATAGTTATATGTTGGAATAAGTATAGAAAGCATTCTTAGTTTTTACGTTGTACAACTTCAAAGATTTTTGTGTCTTCGCATTTGAGTGTTTTACTTGGATATTTCAAAATCAAAGCATAATCATGAGTTGCCATAAAAATAGTGTGTCCTTTTTTATTGAGGTCTAGTAGTACTTCCATTACCTCCATACTGGTTTGTGGATCTAGATTCCCCGTAGGTTCATCCGCTAAAATCAACTTAGGATCGTTTAACAAGGCTCTGGCAATGGCCACTCGTTGTTGTTCGCCACCCGAAATTTCATACGGAAATTTACTCCCTTTTGCCTGCATATTAACCTTAGTTAGTACCTCTTCAATTTTAGCTTTTATTAAACCCTTGTCTTTCCAGCCTGTGGCTTTTAAAACAAATTCGAGGTTGCCTTCAATACTGAGTTCATTCAAAAGTTTAAAGTCCTGAAAGACCACTCCAAGTTTTCTTCTCAAAAAAGGAATGTCTTTTTCTTTCATGGTTTTTAAATCAAATTCAACAATGGATCCCGCACCATTATTCAGTTTCAGATCGCCATAAAGTGTTTTTAAAAAACTACTCTTTCCGGAGCCTGTTTTTCCAATCAAATACACAAACTCTCCCTCTTTAACATCCACATTGACCTCACTTAAGATTAAATTGTCATTTTGAAAAATGGAAACGTTTTCTAATTTTAATACCGAATTTGACATGTATGTACCCTAAAAGTTAATTTTTTATAAAAGTATTACTATTTGACGCAATTATCAAACCTCATTTGCATTAAACGGACTTCACTTAGTTATATTTTAGGTAACTTATAATTTCACCTAATTTTTTCCGTTATACTATTGATATATTTTATCTTTGAATGTAATAAAACGTCTTCCGAATATGAACTCCATAAGATATTTAACCCGGCTTGTTTTTTTGTCCTTCTTTTGTGTTGGTTTTGCACAAAAATCAGCGATTTACTCCAACGAAGCTGTCAATTTTCAATCTGCATTAGAACTCTATAACACACAACAATATCAATCGGCTCAAGTGATTTTTAAATCTGTAGAATCAAATACTTCAGATACTTTTCTAAAATCGAATGCAGTCTATTACAATGCCAATTGTGCGGTTCGGCTCAACCAACCAAATGCCGAATTACTCGTAGAATCTTTTGTGGAACAGTATCCATCCAGTACCAAACGCAACTCCGCCTTTTTTGAAGTGGCTAACTACTATTTTGATAACGCAAAATATTCTTATGCACGTAAATGGTATGAAAAAGTGAACCGAGCCTCCATCTCAAAATCAAATATGGAATCGTTTTATTTTAAATATGGATACAGTCTGTATGCCACCAAAAACAATAAAGCTGCTAAAACCTATTTAATGAAAGTTGAATCCTCTAAAACCTACGGTTCGCAAGCCAAATATTATATTGGTTTTATGGCCTATGAAGGCGACGATTACGATCAGGCAACCGAATATTTTAAGCAAGTACAACAGACCGAAGCTTATAAAAACAATCTATCTTATTACCAAGCAGATTTGAATTTCAAATTAGGTAAATTTACTAAGGCCATCCAACTGGCCAAGGCTCAGTTAGAAATAAGTTCTTCAAAAGAAGTGTCTGAACTTTCTAAAATTATTGGTGAAAGTTATTTTAATCTTCAGCAATATTCCGAAGCCATACCCTTTTTAAAAGCCTATAAAGGTAAAAAAGGCCGCTGGAATCACACTGATTTTTACCAATTGGGATATGCGTATTACAAACAAAATAATTATCAACAAGCGATTAACGAGTTTAATAAAATCATAGAAGGCTCCAATGCGACTGCACAAAATGCCTATTATCATTTGGCAGAAAGCTATATCAACTTAGGAAAAAAACAAGAAGCGCTGAATGCGTTTCGAAATGCCTCTGAAATGGATTTTAATCCAAATATTCAAGAGGATGCTTGGCTAAATTATGCCAAACTCAGTTATGACATTGGCAACCCCTATCAGTCCACCCCTGGAGTTCTAACCGAGTTTTTGAAGCTGTATCCTCGATCAGCTTTTAATGTTGAAATTGAAAGCTTGTTGATTGATTCTTATATCAGTTCTAATAATTTTAAGGAAGCACTTGAGTTATTGGAAAACAAGTCGCGCAAAGCGCATAGAGAAGCTTATCAAAAAGTTACTTTTTTTAGAGCTTTAGAATTGTATAACAATGCCAACTACTCAGAGGCTAAGGAACTGTTAAGTCGTTCGTTGTCATCGTCTATAAATCCAGTGTTTAAAGTAAGAGCAACCTATTGGAAAGCCGAAACAGAGTATCAATTGTCAAATTTCAAAGAAGCATTGAATGGATTTTTAGATTTCAAAAATAATGCTCAAAGTACCCAACTTGAGGAGTTCAAAAATTTAGAATACAATTTAGCATACACTTATTTTAAACAAAAAGAATATGCGCTAGCCATCCAATCCTTTCAATCTTTTATTTCGACTGAACCTAAAAACTTGGTTTTATTAAGTGATTCTTTTTTAAGGTTGGCGGATTCATATTTTGTGACCACACAATACAGTCCAGCCATTGATGCCTATCAAGCCGCCTTAAAACTTGGTCAAATTGAATTGGATTATGCCACCTTCCAATCAGCCGTCAGTCATGGGTATTTAGATCATATTTTAGATAAAATCAAAGGCTTAAATAAAGTGATGAATTTTAAAAAATCAAACTTAAAAGATCAAGCCCTGTTCGAATTGGCAAATACCTATACCAATCAAGGAAATCCAGAAAAAGCACTGCCGTATTATAGCCAATTAATTCGTGATTTTCCATCGAGTGCATTGGTGTCCAAAGCCTTGTTACGTAAAGGGTTGATGTTGTACAACCGTGGGGATTCCCAAGAAGCACTTCAAAATTTAAACAAGGTCGCAGTCAACTATCCATCCACTCCCGAAGCATTTCAGGCCATCAGCTCTTCTCGCTCTATTTATATTGATTTAGGTCAAGTAGATGCTTATGCAGCATGGGTTCAAACCTTAAATTACGTTGGAGTCACGGATAGCGAATTGGACGATGCTACTTACGAAGCTGCCGAAAAACAATATTTAGATGCTAATACTTCAAAAGCAATTGATTTGTTTAACGGATATATTGCGCGGTTCCCGGCAGGAAAACAACTGATCAAGGCTCATTTTTACCTCGCTGAATTGTATTATAAGAGTGACTTGTCTGAAAATGCACTTCCACATTTTGCCTTTGTTTGTGAACAATCGACGAATGAATTTACAGAAACTTCTTTATTAAAAGCGTCTGAAATTGTATTAGCTTCTAACACATACGACAGCGCGCTGCAATTTTTATCCCGATTAGAATTGGAAGCCAATAACCCACAAAACAGACTGTATGCACAGTCTAACTTAATGAAAACTTATTTTCAGTTAGATGATTACGGGGCTGCGATTCGTTATGCAGAGCTCATTCTTGACAACTCTAAAACAGATGCATACATTAAGAGTGATGCCTATATTATCATTGCTCGTGCTGCTATGAAAACCGACGACGAGAGCAAAGCTCGTTCAGCCTATGCGCAAGTAAAAACCATCGCTACGGGTGAAATGGGGGCAGAAGCACAGTATTTTGAAGCCTATTTTAAGTATGTTGACGGAAACTATGAAGCGTCCAATGAGAGTGTTCAAGTACTAATTAAAAACTTCTCTAGTTATAAATATTATGCTTCCAAAGGATTGATTGTTATGGCTAAGAATTTTAAGGCACTTGACGATGTATTTCAAGCCACTTATATCTTAGAAAATGTGATTCAAAATTTTGCAGAATTTAAGGAGGTTGCTGCTGAAGCTCAAATCGAATTGGAACGCATCAAAACGGAAGCCGCTAAAACAAATGCATCTATAGAACTAGATACTGAAAATGAAAACTAATTATATGACTATTAGATTAAAAAAACATCTGTGTATATCACCACTTTTAATGCTGATATTTCAAGCGGTAAATTTACAAGCTCAAACTCCACAGTCTCGTTCTCAAGATACGATTGATACGCAAGTGGTCACTATTGTGAAACCTTATACCCCAAAAATATCGGATGCTTTTAAGTTAAAGCAAACACCACCTATGGGTGTTTCTGAGGCGCCTCAGAAATCAGTCAAGTACACTATTTTTTCGATCCCCGTAGCTTCTACTTTTACGCCTGCTAAAGCTACTTCTGTCAGATTAGATAGACAGAAAAAAGAAAGATTATTTCAAAACTATGCCTCTTTAGGCTATGGAAATTATGGAACGATTTTAGGAAATTTATACCTCAATCATCGCCTCGGTCGTGGGGAGCGTATTGGCGGATATATTGAGCACCACTCTTCGCAAGGAGGTATTGATGGGTTACAACTGGAAGATGGTTTTTCAAACAGCAGTGCTCAAGTTAATTACGTCAAAAGTTTAAAGGCTTTTGTTTGGAATACAGATGCAGCCTTTCAACGGCAAGCCGTAAATTGGTATGGACTTCCCTTTGAAACAACAATAGCACTCGATCCAAAACAAGTGTATTCGAATATAGAATTAGGCAGCGATTTACAGTTTACCAAAGGCACACTTCGAACTGCAGAAATTCACTTAAATCGATTTTCGGATGCTTATGAATCCCAAGAATACCATATTACAGGCGAAACGAATTTTCAATTCGATATGCTAGACAGTCCAATTTATTCTAGTGTCAAAGTGGATTATTTAAAAGGAAGTTTTGCTAAAAGCTATAATGGATTAGAAACGCAAAACTATGGGAATATTCAATTTTCAGTAGCGCCTAGTTATCAATACATTCAAGATGATCTCACTGTTTCGGTAGGATTTAAAACCTATTATTTGATGGATTCTGAACAAAATAAAAACGACTTTTATATCTATCCCAATGTAGAAGCGAGTTACGCTGTTGTTAATTCAATTGTGGTGGCTTATGCTGGAGTGAAGGGCGATTTATATCAAAACTCCTATTATGATTTTGCACAAATAAATCCATTTGTGTCGCCAACTTTAGACATTCGCCCAAGTTCAACTCCCTATAATGTATTTGTGGGTACCAAAGGAAAACTTTCTCAAAGTATTGGGTATGATTTAAAAGGAAGCTTTATACGTGAGCAAAATAAGGCTCTTTTTAGAACTCACTCTATTCAAGGTTTTTCAGCTCCCAATAATTACAATCAAGGAAATTCGTTTGGAGTTGTGTATGATGATATCGATGTGATTAATATTTCCGGTGCCTTAGAAATCGACATGGGTCAAAAATTAAACGTCCGTCTGAAAGGCGATCTTTATAAATACACCACTGATGCAGAACCTACCGCTTGGAACTTGCCAGAATTTGAAGCCTCTTTGTTTTTAGACTATCAACTGTCGGATAAGTTATCCATGGCCGCCAATCTATTTTATTGGGGATCAAGACAAGATACCACCAATTTTGAAGGACTGTTTTTTCCAGAGCCCATAACTCCCAATGTCACTCTCGATGCTTTTTTAGATGCTAATTTTCAGATTTCGTATGAAATCACCAACCAATTTGGAGCCTTCGTAAAAGTCAATAATATAGCCAATAACAGCTACAACCGTTGGAATCATTATCCAGTTCAAGGATTTCAGGTTTTAGGAGGCTTGAGTTATAAATTTGATTTTTAATTGACCGTAAGTTTGGCAAGGAAATCAAAATGAGGGCCTTCTTCAACCAATTCACAACTGAGTCCCACTTGATCGCAGGCTATTTTTAGATGTTCAAAATCGAGATACATCCAGCTAAAAGTAGCTTCTTCGCCTTTATAGCGCACTGTATAATCCAACTCGCCATAATAATCTTTATTGGTATCCATCCAATACCCGCCATCTTCGTCTTGATACATATACTTTATATCCGATGAATCTATTAAAATTTGTCCTCCAGGATTAAGAAGTGTTTTAAGGTGATTCAACACCAAAGGTGTATGCGCCAAGGACTGAAATATTCCAGAACCATTCATTAATAAAAGTAGGGTGTCAAAAGACGCAGTTTCATCCATAACATCTAAAACCTGTGCATTTTTCAACCCTCTCAATTGACAGGCTTCGATGGCTCCTTTAGAAATATCGATGGATTTCACGTCAAGCCCTTTGGATATTAAATAGAGACTGTGACTTCCAGCACCACAACCAACGTCCAAAATACTTCCCTTACACAACTTTAGAGCGGTTTGCTCCAAGCGAGGCATTTCCGAAAATTCTCTAAATAAATAGGGAAGTGGTAGGCGGTCTTCTTCAGAAATACTGGTTGAGGTAATCAGGTCTTCTGTGTAATTTCCTTTTTGATAATCCAAAATGGCAGTTCCAAAAACATCTTTCATGTGGGGGCGTTTTAAATTAAATGCAATACTCTTGTGGGTCCTTTTAAATCGATACAAAGATAAGTAAAAGCGATGAAGTGAGTTTTTTACAACCCGTAGAAATTTTTATATCCAGCTCCTAAAAAAACAATTGCGTTCTAATAAGTTATATTTGTAACTAGGATTGATTGCCTATTGCAATAATTCTTCACTTTTCATGGAACAACTTACACAACTGACTGCAGATTTTTCGAGTGCCGTATGGGGATTGCCACTGCTAATCCTTCTTATTGGAGGTGGATTGTATCTACTCATTCGTTCAAGGTTTGAAACCTTTCGACTTATTGGTCATGCGTTTCATGTGCTAAGTGGCAGATACGATGACCCAAACGATCTTGGGCAAATCAGTCATTTTCAAGCACTCACAACGGCCTTGTCCTCTACTATTGGTATGGGCAATATTGCAGGGGTGGCGGTGGCTATTTCTATTGGTGGGCCAGGTGCTGTTTTTTGGATGTGGGTCAGTGCAGTTGTTGGAATGTCCACAAAGTTTTTCACCTCCACTTTAGCAATTATGTTTAGAGGCAAAGACAGTACAGGTCAGATACAGGGCGGACCCATGTATTTTATTATGGAAGGTCTAGGGAACTCATGGAAGCCCTTGGCCATCATGTTCAGTATTTGTGGGTTGGTTGGCGCATTACCTGTGTTTAATGTCAATCAATTAACCCAAGCAATCAATGATATTTTGTTAACGCCAAACGGGGTTGAGGTTGGATTTACCTCTAACTTAATAATAGGATTGCTATTGGTGAGCTTGACGGCGGTGGTTATTCTGGGTGGTATCGGGCGCATAAGTAAAATAGCGTCTAAAATGGTGCCTTCTATGGTATTGCTGTATTTTGCAGCAGTACTGATTATATTAATCGTAAATATAGAAGTCGTTCCTAAATATTTAGCCATGATTTTTACCGATGCTTTTGCAGCGAATAATTTTAAAGGCGATGCCTTTTTTGGTGGTCTGGTTGGCGGATTGATCTTATTAGGGGTGAAGCGAGGTGCCTTTTCAAACGAAGCGGGAATAGGAACCGCTCCCTTAGCACATGGTGCTGCCAAAACAAACGAACCCGTCCGAGAAGGGTTGGTAGCCATGTTAGGTCCTGCCATAGATACCTTATTGGTGTGTACGTTAACGGCCTTAGCGATTTTAGTCACGGGAGTTTGGGAAACGTCTTCCGATAACGGAGTCAGTTTAACCGCTGCAGCTTTTGGAAATGCCATGCCGGGTTATGGGAAGTATTTGTTATTGGTATGTATAGCGGTGTTTAGTATCTCTTCTTTATTTTCGTTCTCTTATTACGGAACTAAATGTTTGTCGTTTTTAATTGGGGACGATAAAAAACATTTCTATAATTATTTTTACATCGCTAGTATCATCATTGGTGCAACGTCCTCCTTAGATATGATGATCAACTTGATTGATGGAGCCTTTGCTTTGATGGCGATTCCAACCATGCTATCCACGATTATTCTAGCACCAAAAGTGGTCAAAGAATTGAAAGCGTATAAGAGGCGTTTGAGGGAGGGGAAGTTTAACTAGCAAATCCAGTATCAACTATTGAGCTTTTTATCCTTAGTTTTGCAGTATGCAAGACCAATTACAATCCCTTTCCAAAAAAGTCCAAGAAAACAAAAAGGCACATCGTAACTTTTTTATCAAGCTCAGAAAAAAAACGCCCAAAAATCTCGATGCGATTATGGAAAAATTGCACGATGAGGAGTTTAAAAAATCAGATTGTCTCCAATGTGCCAACTGTTGCAAAACCACCAGTCCGATTTTCACAAAGAAAGATATTGAGCGCATTTCAAAGTCATTTAGGATTAAAACACGTCAGTTTATAGACACCTATCTGAATGTGGATGATGACCAAGATTATGTCTTAAAATCATCTCCTTGTACATTTTTAGCAGATGATAATACTTGTAATATTTACGATGTACGCCCCAAGGCCTGTCAGGAATATCCACATACAAACCGTAAAAGTTTTGAAAAAATTTCAGACCTTACGCTCAAGAATGTTGCCATCTGTCCCGCGACATTTAATATCGTTGAAGCCTTAAGAGCTATATTAAAATAAGTATATTTATCAAACTTTTAATAACAGTATGGAACAGCTTATTCACTATTTCGAAACCATCCCTTCGCTCCACCGCAGTGCGATTCTTGTGGGTGGATTGACGTTCTTTTGGCTTTTAGAAGGGTCGTTGCCGCTGTTTAAGTTTGGTTATAACAAATGGAAACATGCGCTACCAAACCTGTTTTTTACATTCACGACCATTCTTATCAATTTCACTTTGGCTTTTTTACTGCTAAAAACTGCTGATTGGGTTGTAATTCATGATTTTGGGATTCTTAACTGGCTTCCAGAAATGCCCCTTTGGTTGTACGTAACCATAGGTGTATTATTGATGGATTTTGTTGGGGCGTATCTACCACACTATACCGAACATAAAGTCCCACCCCTTTGGATGGTGCATTTGGTTCACCATTCGGACCACAAAGTCGATACCACTACCGCCAACCGTCACCACCCATTAGAAAGTGTGATTCGCTATGTGTTTACGCTCGCGGGTGTTTTTGTTATTGGAGCACCGATTGGAATTGTGATGTTGTACCAGTCGTTGTCATTAGTTGCGACTCAGTTCAGTCATGCGAATATCAAACTGCCTAAAAAACTAGATTATCTATTGAGCTTTGTATTGGTTTCACCTGATATGCACAAAATTCATCACCACTATCAATTGCCTTATACAGATGCGAATTATGGAAACATTTTTTCGATTTGGGATCGACTTCTCGGTACCTATATCTATATGGAACGTGAGCACATTGTGTATGGGGTGGATACCTTTCCGAATGAAACCGAAAACAGCAGTTTAAAACACCTATTGAAACAACCGTTTCAGGGTTACAGAAGACCTACAACGGATACAGTAGATAAGGCGCTCTAAGTGTTTTGTAATGTTCTAAATCAGCTTTCCAGCTCTCGCGAATTTCATCAGCCGTCCAACCGTTTTCAATCTGTTCTTGCAATAATTTTTGTCCCGCCAATTTGGTGAAAAACGGGATGAAAAAATCATCCTTATTTTCAGTATGTTGATACGCATCGATCAACCATTTCAATTCAATATGAGATAAAATCGGATGCTCTTTCAAGTTCAATCCTTTACAAGTTTTAGCTTGGTGTTTAGGGTATTTAGCTCCGACATTGGGAGTTGGTATAAACTCGAAATTATAATCACTTCCTTCTAAAAAAGGACTTCCCAAAATTTGAAACTGAAGTTCCGTTCCACGACCTACACTCACATTTGTCCCCTCAAACAAACACAAACTTGGATATAAATTGATCGCTTTTGCATTGGGTAAATTAGGAGAGGGTTTAATAGGCAGTTCATAGACCGTTTGATGGGTGTAATTTTCTACGGGAATCACTCTCAAATCACACTGAATACTCCCAGAAAGCCAACCTTCGCCGTTGATCATTTTGGCATATTCGCCAACCGTCATTCCGTGAACAATCGGAACAGGGTGCATGCCTACAAAACTTCTGTAAGTTGTATCTAAAATAGGGCCATCCACATAGTGTCCGTTTGGATTGGGTCGGTCCAAAACAAGGAGCGGTATGCCCGCCTCCGCACAGGCTTCCATTAGATAATGTAGTGTTGAAATAAAGGTGTAAAATCGTTCACCTACATCTTGAATATCAAAAATAATAAGATATAAATTCGCCAATTGTTCTTGAGTTGGTTTTTTGTTTTTTCCATAAAGAGATACAATTGGAATGCCGGTTGAAACATCAATCCCATTTTTAATAGTTTCTCCCGCATCCGCAGTCCCTCTAAACCCATGTTCAGGAGCAAATACTTTTTTGACCGCAATATTTAAACTCAATAAAGAATCTACCAAATGCGTGTATCCTTCGTCTTTAAAAATAACCGAAGTTTGATTGGCAACAATACCAATATATTTATTTTTTAGAATCGGTAGATAGCTTTCAGTTTGTTGTGCTCCAACCCTCAAGGGGGTTTGTGCTTGCGAATTTGACTGGTTTCGGCACGAAAGAAGTGTCAGAACAAATAATAAAACTGTATTTTTGATAAAATTTAAATGCATTTATAAGTTTTGAATTACGAGTATTTTTTAGCCAAACGAATCATTGGAAATAAGTCCTATAAAAGTAGTGTTTCGGCGCCAATAATAAAAATCGGAATTGCAGCCATTGCAATTAGCACCATTGTGATGCTGATCGCGATTGCTACTGGCATTGGTTTGGAACATAAAATTCGCGATAAAGCCGTGGCATTTAACGGCCATATTACGATCTCTAATTTTGACAGCAATGAATCTGAAGGATCTCAAGTGCCTGTTTCTATAAATCAAGATTTTTATCCTGATTTTAAATCAGTTGAGGGTGTGTCTCATATTCAAGCTGTTGCCAATAAATTTGGAATTATTAGAACCAATACCGATTTTGAAGGTTTGTTTTTAAAAGGGGCAGGTACGGACTACGATTGGAGGTATTTCAAAGAGTTTTTAATAGAAGGACGTCTCCCACAATACACTCAAAAATACAGCAACGAAGTTTTAATTTCTAAGTACTTGGCAGACCGTTTGGGGTTTGTGGTAGGGGATAGCTTTCAGATGTATTTTATGAAATCCGATCCAAGCAAACCGCCCAGTATCATGAAATATGCCGTGGTGGGTATCTTTAATTCGGGCTTTGAAGAATTAGACAAAACCTATGTCATTGGAGATATCAACCATGTACAACGCTTGAACAGATGGACCAAAGATCAGATTGGAAATTTTGAAGTTTTCATCTCTAATTATAACGATTTAGATCGGCTCGGAAATGAGGTCTACGTACAAACCCCCTCGACTTTAGATGCGATGACCGTCAAACAAAAGTATGCGACTATCTTTGAATGGATTCCTATTTTCACCACCAATATCTATGGGATTATAGGCATTATGATTCTTGTGGGTGCTATTAATATGATCACGGCTTTACTCGTTTTGATTCTTGAACGTACTCAAATGATTGGCATTCTCAAAGCTTTGGGGAGCAGTAACTGGAGCATTCGGAAAGTATTTTTGTACAATGCATCTTATTTGATTGCTTGCGGCTTGTTTTGGGGCAACCTTATTGGGATTGGAATCTTATTACTTCAAAAGCAATTTGAGTTCCTAAAATTAGATCCCTCAGTGTATTATGTCACCGTCGCTCCTGTGTATCTCGATTGGACTTATGTGCTTTTACTCAATTTGATGACTTTTGTGTTGTGTCTATTAATGTTGCTCATCCCTTCGTTTTTAATCAGTAAAATTGTGCCTGTAAAAGCCATTCAATTCGAATAAAAACTTCTGTATTCCAGATTTGTATCCCGAAAAATTTAACGTATTTTTGTGCCAAATTGAGAACATGAAGTACGCCCAAAATATTTTAGAAACCATTGGAAACACGCCATTAATAAAGATGAACGTCCTCACAAAAGAATTGCCGTGTTTGGTTTTGGCAAAATACGAAACCTTTAATCCTGGGAATTCTGTAAAAGACCGTATGGCGTTACAAATGATTGCAGATGCGGAAGCCGATGGCCGTCTCAAACCTGGAGGAACCATTATTGAAGGAACTTCAGGGAATACGGGAATGGGTTTGGCATTGGCAGGAATTATCAAAGGCTATAAATGTATTTTTGTACTGGCAGATAAGCAGTCCAAAGAAAAAATGGATATTTTACGTGCCGTGGGTGCTGAGGTCGTGGTCTGTCCAACTTCTGTAGAACCAGACGATCCTCGATCTTATTATTCCGTTTCTAAACGATTGGCAGAAGAAACCCCCAACTCTTGGTATGTGAACCAATACGACAACCCGAGCAATTGCAAGGCGCACTTTTTGAGTACCGGTCCCGAAATTTGGGAGCAAACCGATGGGAAAGTCACCCATTTTGTGGTGGGTGTCGGAACAGGAGGTACAATTTCTGGTGTGGGGAGTTATTTGAAAATGAAAAACCCGAATGTGAAAATATGGGGGGTTGATACCTATGGAAGTGTGTTTAAAAAATACCACGAAACAGGAATTTTTGATGAAAAAGAAATTTATCCCTATGTTACTGAGGGCATAGGAGAAGATATTTTGCCTTTGAATGTCAACTTTGGAGTGATTGATGGGTTTACGAAAGTAACCGATAAAGATGGCGCCGTCTATACACAACGTTTGGCAAAAGAAGAAGGCATGTTTTTAGGCAACTCTGCAGGCTCTGCGATCAAAGGGGTGCTTCAATTGAAAGAACATTTCAAGCCCGATGATGTGGTAGTGGTTCTGTTTCACGACCATGGCAGTCGTTATGTAGGCAAAATGTTTAATGACGATTGGATGCGAGAAAAAGGCTACATTGAATAGGACTTTCTGAGCATAAAAAGTTTTAAAATCATCTATTTTTTTGGAAATAGGTGATTTTTTTCTACGTTTATATCCGAGATAAAGACCCCAGATCTAAATCTTCAAAAAAGAGTTTAACCGAAGTTTTAGATGAAATTTTATTGAAAACCGTTTTGTAAGCGATAGAGCTTTATACGCCTATGAGCAAAGATCTCTTGCAAATACAAAACAACTTTAAGAAGTCAGTATGTAGTATCAAATCATTGATTTACAGTTTTTTAAATTCAACAAAAATGAAATATATATAATCGAAATAAACGCAACTCTGCGGATATACACTAGTTACCACACATTTGAGAAAAACACTCTACATATTGACAATTTTAGTTTTCGGAGCAACTTATGCTCAAGAGTACAAGACTTCCGATTGTAATTTACAAACGGAAAATCAACTATGGAAAACGGAATTTGAAAAAGCGGAATTTAAATCAGAGCGTATTGAATTGATAAAAGCTAAAATCAAAGCCGACTCAATCTACAAACAATCTGAACTGAAAATAAAAACTGTCCATTCCGCTACAATTTTTAACGAACACGAAAACCAAAACGGAATAGAATGCGGATGTAAAATATTATTTGTTTTGCATTATAAAAAACGGAAATCAATAATTGTAAATTTGAATGAAAAGCCTGAATTGAGAATCGTTGTGGATAAATTGAATTCGGAAAATGTTGAACGAATATGGTACGAATTTAAAAAAGAGACAGCCCAAGCTGTTTATGGAGTAAGTGGAAAATGTGGCTTTGTACAATTGCGAATAACTGACAGAAAATTGAAACGATTAATAAAAAACGTGTGGTAACACCGTGTATAATTAATTGCTAGTTTTAGCTTACTTACGAAAATCCTCGCGGATTTTCTAGTTGGTTTTGTATTTACTAAATTAGATGCATAAAAAACGCAACAAATCATACACAAACACGTTGTGCAAGATTAAAAAAGACCCCTCTTTAGCGCGAGCGTCCCGCTGGTGACAGCAAGAGTGATAAAAAAAAGTAGAAAATATAATCCCCCACTGGAGTGCGAAATCGAAGATTCGACGAAGTCAATCCTTTTGCGTTCCAAATAAATTTGTAAACCACACGAAAAATTCGTGCGGTAGCGGGTTCCGCTTCTGCACAAAATTGGATCATCGAGCCCATTAATTCACACGGGAAGTTTCGAAAATTTGGCAGCTCTAAAACTTTTTTTATCTTCGTTGGATGCAAGAAGACTTCCTACACTATGTCTGGCAGCATAAAAAAATGAGCCTCAAATCATTACAAACCACCACTAAAGAATCGATAATTCTTAAGACAGTTGGTTTGCCTAATGTCAATTCTGGCCCCGATTTTTTTAATGCTCAATTAAGTATCGGTACTCAAATGTGGGCAGGTAACGTCGAAATCCACGTTAAATCCTCCGATTGGTATGCACACCACCACGAATCCGATGCTGCTTATGACAATGTTATTTTACACGTGGTTTGGGAACACAATATGGATGTTTTCCGAAAAGATAATACGCCAATTCCTACCTTAGAACTCAAAAATCAAGTCCTTCCGCATACTTACAACAATTACAACTCCTTATTAAATCAGAAGCTATCTTGGATTCCTTGCGAGACTCGCATTAAGGAAGTAGACAGTTTTACGGTCAACCATTGGCTCGAGCGGTTGTACTTAGAGCGCTTGGAAGGAAAGTACAAAGCCATAGAGACACAACTAGATGAGTCGAAGCAAAATTGGGAAGCCGTATTGTTTTGGCAGCTCTCTAAAAATTTTGGACTCAAAGTCAACGGGGATGCCTTTTTAAGTGTTTCAAAATCAATAGATTTTTCGGTCGTTCGAAAGTCACAACATCAAACCCATCATCTGGAAGCCCTGTTTTTAGGGCAAGCAGGCCTTTTGGATTCAGAAGCCCAAGACCGCTATCTTTCCGAGCTTAAAAGTACCTTTAGTTTCTTAAAAAATAAATTCTCACTCTCTAGAACAGGGGTATTGCCAGTGCAATTCTTTCGATTGCGTCCGCCTAATTTCCCAACCATCCGATTGGCACAGTTAGCTGCTCTTTACAGCCGCTCCTCAAATTTGTTTTCAAGGATCATTGAAGCACAGTCCTTAGAGCAATTGTATACTGTATTTGAAGGCGCGACATCGAGGTACTGGAATACGCATTACACTTTTGAAAAAGCTACAAAGTCTACTCCAAAAAAACTAACAAAAGCGTTTATGAATTTACTAATTATTAACACTATTGTCCCAATAAA
>Ga0066605_10000029_pt1 | contig 72326 bp, 64 predicted proteins | sample SaaInlLV_DNA_10m_FD_60385 | JGI IMG/M metagenome (GOLD analysis project Ga0066605, IMG submission 60385) | Marine microbial communities from expanding oxygen minimum zones in the Saanich Inlet - SI075_LV_DNA_10m | ecosystem: Environmental > Aquatic > Marine > Unclassified | place: British... | reverse complement strand
TAGGCCTAAAAACCCTTTGTTTCACAAGGGCTTCACTGCCTTTTAATTTAATGCGAAAAAATGGATTAACTAAGAAGGGGAGGAGAAGTGGGTTTAATTCCTAGTGCGATCACGAATAAATAGTGCAATTAGAAAAAACGCCAAGCTTGCTTGAGCGTTTTTTTTGTTGGGACTATTTTCAAAGCGGAGCGCTTTGGATGTTTAATCCTAGTGCGATCACTTTAATTAAGTATAAAGCACTGATAATATGTATTTTATACTTTTTTTATTTAGTATTTTCCCTATATCTTCCCGAAAATATAGTATTTAATCGTATTCTATTGTCTTTAAAGACAATCTCACAATTAAAATATTCATAGTATTTATCAATATCAAAAGAGTTGATGTGCTTCATTTAATATAGATTATTATTTTATAATAATTGATGTATCTTTGAAAGAAAGAGATTTTTTTCTTTTTGATATTTGAATTATTAACCATTTTATTATTCCTATGACTTATATTTAATATAAGTTAAAATAGTTAGGATCATTACAATTCTATGAATGATATAGAAGCTCTGAAAGCCATACTTTATTTCTCAATTTTCAAGTATCCTATTAGTAAAGGAGAGGTTTTTGATTTTGCACAAACATCTAAACATCACGATTTAGAAAAGCAATTAGATTTCTTTATCAAAGAAGGAGTAATTTATAAACTGAATGATTATTACTCACCGAAAAACGACTTGTCCCTGGTAGAAAGAAGATTAAAGGGCAATGAAAAGGCGAAAAAAATCATGTCAAAGGCTGACAAAGTTGCTCGATTAATTGCAAAATTCCCTTATGTGGAAAGTGTCAGTTTATCTGGCGCCTTGGCAAAAGGATACTGTCAATAATTGTATATCTTTATGCCTTATTCAAAGACTCTTACCCCAAATCATAAAGTAACCCTTATAAGATTCACAATAAAAAGGGCGTATTAATGTGTATAATTTCCATTAACTTTGTATGGATAACCTAACAAAACCAAATGCCATTTAATATTGTACTTGTAGAACCCGAAATCCCTAATAATACAGGCAATATAGGCCGGCTGAGTTTGGCCTCAGTGTCTGTTTTACACTTAGTCAAACCGTTTGGATTTGAATTGAGTGACGCCCGTCTCAAAAGAGCTGGACTGGATTATTGGCAACATATTACTGTTAAGATTTACGAGAGCTTGGATGAATTTTTAGCCATTAATAAAGATAAGGACATGGTCTTTTTGTCCAGTGCTGCAAAAAAGAGTTACGTTTCAATGGATTACAAAGACGACTTGTTTTTTGTATTTGGAAAAGAATCTGTTGGGTTGCCAAAAGAATTGGTCGCAAACAACAAAGACAAACTCTATAAAATCCCTATTCACAGTCCGCATGTGAGAAGCTTAAATTTAGCCAATGCAGTGAGTATTGTGGTGTTTGAAGGCTTACGTTCCCTAGAAGTTTCAAAAGGTGTTTAACCGACACTCGATAACCATTTTCTTTCCATTTGAACTGCTAAAAAACAAATACAAATCTCCACCATCGGTGAGTTTAAAAAGGGTTTTAAGAACCTCAATTTTTTCTGAGAAATTACGTGTTTTTACATTGGCTTTTAGACCGCCAATGGCTTTTTTCAAAGGCTTTTTTTGATAGGGATAGCAATTAGAAATTTTATATATCTTTCCTGGAAAATCAACTATATTTTTATCACTTGTATATAAATGCGTGTGCGGGTCCAGTTTGTTCAACTTAAATTTTTCCGAAATTAACTTAAACGCCCCAGATTTCATCACGGCGGCATTGGGTTCGTACAAATATGTTTTTGGGGAGCTAAAGGTCGCTTCTGCTTTTTCTTCTTCAGTTATTTCAAAAGAAAATTGCTCTGTGCTTTCGGGATGGCTGTTGACAGTGTGAACAGTCGCTGTGCCATCAAAGTCTTTTTCTTGATGAAATAACAACTCCTTTGCCTCGTTTTTTACCGCCACAATATAAACAGTTTTCACATGCTTCAAGGCTGAGATTCCAACGCTAATATCGAGCATTGGCGACATTTTGATAAGCACTTTTTTGGCATGCTTAAAAAACAAATCTTGGTGGGTTATTACATTGGGACTGCACTCTTCAATTAAGAATTTTTTATTTTTTTGGGCGTCACGTCTTGAGGGATCGATATATATCCAGTCAAATGTATCGGAACACGATTCTAAATATTCAATTCCATTTTTGGAATGTGATGTGATATTTTTTGCTCCTAAAACTTCAAAATTATAAGCTGAAATTCCAGCCAATTCAGGGTTCACCTCACAATGTACTACGGACTTAAACTGTTTTGAAAAATAAAAGCTGTCTACTCCAACCCCCCCGGTCAAATCTACAATAGATTCCCCTTTCATAAATTCACTTTTAATCCGTGCAGTAGTTTCGGAAGAGGTTTGTTCGATATTGAGTTTGTTGGGGTAATACATCCCAGGGGTTTCAAACCAAGTTTTTAATTTTAAGGCACACTTTTTCTTCGCTTCAATTTGCGCGATTAGTTCCTTAATATCAAGTCCCTCAAAAGGACTTCCCTTTAAAATTAATTCGTGAATATTTGAGTTTAAATGGGTAGTAATAAACTCTTGAATCTCGGTATTTAGAAGTGTTTTGTTCAAGTGAAATTAACTAGTTTTTGATAATTTTTTGGTGAACTCATAGAGTGCAATACTAGTGGCCTGAACTACATTCATACTGCTGTTTTGTCCATACATTTCAATGTGTACAATAGCATCGCATTGCTTTAGAATAGCGTCTGAAACCCCGAAATTCTCATCTCCAATTACGAATGCAATTTTAGAATTTTTATCTAGTTTTAAATCTGAAATTGGAATGCTATTATCCGTGATTTCAAGAGCAATTAGGTTATAGTTTTGAGCTTTTAATTCTTGAATTTTTCCTGAAAGCGTTTCGAGCTGTTCAAACGAAACGGATTGTTCAGTCGCTCTGGATGTTTTCGTAAATTTTCGACCCCGTTCTACAACTGGTCCACCAAGAATGATGTGATCAACTCCAAAGGCATCAGCTGTTCGAAACAAGCTGCCCAAATTAGCTGCATGGGATACATGGTCACTTAATAGAACAATAGGAAACCGTTGTTTTGTAAACTTAGAAGTGTAATGGTTCAGTTGCATATGACGACTAATTTTCGAATGCGTATTTAACAATATTAGCTCCCATTTTTAAGGCTTTTAAACGCACTGCTTCGGGGTCGTTATGGACGTTCGCATCTTCCCATCCATCGCCTAAATCACTTTCAAAAGTAAACAACAGGATTAATTTTCCTTCATGAAAATAACCTAATGCTTTTGGTGCCAACCCATCGTGTTCATGAATTTTAGGGACTCCATTTGGGAATGAAAATACAATATTATATATAGGGTGCGTCAAAGGGATTTCACTCATTTCCTTATCTGGGAATACTGTTTTTAAGGCTTCCATAACATAAGGTTTCATGCCGTAATTGTCATCAATATGCAAAAACCCACCAGATAACAAATAGGCTCTTAAATTTTGTGAATCAGAATCCGAAAACACCACATTTCCATGCCCTGTCATATGTGTAAAGGGGTATTCAAATATAGCAACACTGCCTACTTCCACCGTATGAGGTTTGGCATCTATTGTCGTTTGAATGTTAGAATTACAAAACTGAATTAAATTTTTTAAAGCTGTCGGATTGCTATACCAATCGCCTCCACCATCGTATTTTAAAACTGCGAGGTTTTGACCTCCACTGAAGTGAATCCCTAAAATCAAAAATAGATATACAAGCTGTTTATTCATTACATAATTGAATTGTGTGCCCCGCAACGATGCCAGCGGTTTCGGTGCGAAGTCTAGACGCCCCTAAAGACACAGGAATATACTGTTGTTTCAAGGCTTCCTCAATTTCTTGAGAACTAAAATCGCCCTCTGGTCCGATGAGAACAGTGATCGATTTTCCAGGTTCAATTTGATCTTTAAAGTTTAATTTATTTCCGTCCTCACAGTGGGCTATAAAAGTAGCGCCTTCTTTTGGGGTTTTTATGAAGTCAGCAAATCGAACAGGAGCTGCAAGCGTTGGTAAATAGAAGTGAAGCGCTTGTTTCATTGCAGACTGTAAAATCTTCTCAAACCGTTGCGTTTTGATGATTTTTCGCTCACTATTTTGACATATAATCGGAGTGATGGTATCCACGCCTATCTCCGTTGCTTTTTCAATAAACCATTCATAACGGTCGTTCATTTTTGTGGGTGCAACGGCTAGATGTATTTTATAGGGTCTTGGAGCTTTAAAAGTTGATTTTAGGATGTGAACCACACATTTGTTATGGTTTGGAATCACCACTTCTGCTTCAAACATCCGACCTTTTCCATTGGTAATCATAAGAAGGTCTGATGTGGATTTCCGTAAGACTTTCACGATGTGACGACTTTCATCTTTCGAAAAGTTAAAAGTTTTCGTAGATGCATCCAATTCAGAATTATAAAATAATTGCATTAGTGTTATAGTTTAAGTCGTGCTGTTGCCATGATCGTTTGATCCGCATACTCTTTTTCTAAATATTTTAAATAGCCCACAATCGCTATCATGGCGGCATTGTCGGTTGTAAACTCAAAAGCAGGGACATAGGTTTTCCACCCGTATTGACTTTCAGCTTGTTTCAAAGCTGCTCTAATTCCTGAATTTGCAGAAACACCACCTCCAATTGCTATTCTGTTGATGCCGGTTTCTTTGACGGCTAATTTTAGTTTGTCCATCAAAATTTCTATAATGGTATACTGGATCGAGGCACATACATCGTCAAGATTCTCTTCAATAAATTGAGGGTTTTCTTTGAGTTGTTTTTGAATGAAATACAAAATAGCGGTTTTGAGGCCCGAGAAACTAAAATTGAGCCCCGCTACTTTAGGTTTTGTAAATTTAAATGCTTTCGGATTTCCTAGTTTGGAACGTTTATCTATTTCGGGTCCTGCAGGGTAGCCAAGTCCTAAAATTTTACCACTTTTATCAAAAGCCTCTCCAACCGCATCATCAATTGTTTCGCCAATAACCGTCATTTTAAAATGAGCATCGACTCGCACAATTTGAGTATGCCCACCAGAAATAGTCATCGCTAAAAACGGGAATTCAGGTTTTTCAGAGCCTTCATTTTCAATAAAGTGCGCCAAAATATGAGCCTGCATGTGGTTCACATCTATCAAAGGAATGTTAAGTCCATATGCCAATGATTTAGCAAACGAAGTGCCTACCAACAAAGACCCCATCAATCCAGGACCTTGAGTAAACGCCACGGCATTAAGATCGGATAACGAAATCCCTGCTTGTTCAATGGCTTGATCAACTACAGGAACAATATTTTGCTGATGTGCTCTTGAAGCCAATTCTGGAACGACCCCTCCATATTTTTCATGGATGGATTGGTTAGCAACAACATTACTTAGTACGTTTCCATTGCATAGAATGGCTGCTGCTGTATCATCACAAGAAGATTCAATTCCTAAAATGTATGTATTTTTTGAACTCATTAACACGTTTTAGCGATAATATTCGTTTAATTTGTATAAAATAAAAATTTAATTTATCCAGTTACAGGATGAATGCAAAGAAATAAAAAAAAACGCACTAAAATAAATGCTTTGAGTAGTTTAAATTTTAGGCCAAAAAAGGTAAATTCAAAATATAATAACCGATTTAGAATATCAAGAGATATATTAAAATAGTGATTAAATTTATAACAGCAGTTGTGTTGTTATTTCTGCTCATGGTCCTGGTGTTTTCCATTCCAAGTGTCCAAACACGTATAGGTGGCTATGCTACCAATTCAATTAATGAGACCTATGGGACTGCTATTAAAATTGAAAAAGTAGGCCTTCAGTTCAATGGTGATGTGGAACTCAAAAATATTCTCATTAAAGACCATCAAGACGCTGTATTGATTTCGGCATCTGAATTAAACACTTCTATTTTAAGTTTTGTGAAACTTGCGGAAAGCAAACTTACTTTTGGAGCTATTGATTTATATGGTCTCTTTTTTCATATTAAAAATTATAAGGGTGAAGTTGATTCCAACTTAGATGTTTTCGTAGCTAAGTTTGATCAGGAAAATCCAACCTCAAAGACTAATAAATTTCTTTTATCATCCAGTCAAGTACGCATCCACAATAGTAGGTTTTTATTAACAGATGAAAATTTAAATACTCCCAAAGTTTTAGATTTTCATACGCTTAATATGACTGCTTCTGATTTTTTAATTTTAGGTTCGGATGTCAATGCTGCTATTAATAATTTGAGTTTTAAAGATTCAAGAGGCGCTCAAATTCAAAAGCTTCAAACAGATTTCTCCTATTCGTTAACAAAGATGAACTTTGAGCAATTAGAAATAATAAGCGAGGGTTCTAAACTTTTTGGTCAACTTCAATTTGAATACGACCGAAAAGATTTTAAAAACTTTTTAGAGAAAGTTAAAATATCAGGATCTTTTAAAAATAGCATTTTGGATCTCGAAGCATTAAACGTGTTTTATGATGAATTTGGCTCCAATCAAAAAGCAAGTTTAAACACTGTTTTTTCAGGAACATTAAATAATTTACTCTTAGATAACATTGATTTAATAACCACAGATAATACGTCTGTAATAGGACGGATTCAATTTAAAAATTTGTTTAAAAATACTTCCGAAGGTTTTGAAATGATTGGCGACTTTCAACAAATAGCGTCTACCTATTCCGATTTAAAGGCATTATTGCCAAGAGTTTTAGGAAAGAGTCTTCCTGCAGATTTAGCTTCCCTTCAACGTTTTGATATGCGAGGCACTGCTGAGGTTTCAAATAAAACAGTCAACACAGTCATGGATATTCAAACCGATATTGGAAATCTTATTGTGAATTTGAATCTAGATCAAATTAAAACAATGGACAAGGCCTCTTATATCGGTCAAATTCAGTTTAAAGATTTTGATTTAGGTTATTTAATGGGGGAAGCGAAAATTGGGTTGGTTACATCAAGTTTGAGTGTAGAAGGTCGTGGTTTTAATAAAGAATCCATAAACTCAAACATCACAGGAACCTTTGATTCCTTTGTGTTTCAAGACTATGTTTATACCAACTTAGAGGTATCTGGGATGGTTAAAAATAAAATATTTAATGGTCAATTAGAAATTGATGACCAAAACATGAAATTTGATTTTGAAGGTCTAGTTGATTTTTCTAGCCAGGAAAATATTTATGATTTTTCTGCCTCAATTGAATATGCCAATTTGAATGCTTTAAATTTTGTTCAGCGTGATAGCCTTTCTATTTTAAATGGGCAAATGACTGTCGACATGAAAGGCACTACAATTGACGATGTTTATGGCGTGATTAAATTTAAAAATGCACTGTATCAAAATCAAAACGACAGCTATGCTTTCAAAGATTTTGAGATTACATCAGAATTTACATCAAATAATCAAAGAACCATAAAAGTCAATTCTCCAGAAATTGTACAAGGTAACTTAAAAGGAAAATTCGCGATTAAGGAATTACCTAATTTATTGCGAAATGCACTTGGAGATATCTATACCAAGTTTAAGCCTTTTAAGGTTAATGAAGGTCAGTATTTTAATTTTAACTTTAAAATTTACAATAAAATTGTTGAAATTTTTTCTCCTGAATTAAAATTGGGATCTAATACCTTTATGAGAGGAAGAGTAGAAAGTAACCCTAAAAATTTCAACCTTACGTTTAGGTCTCCAAACATTCGATTGCAAGACTTTTTTGCAAGAAAAATCGAAGTACAACTGATTAATGATAATCCTTTATTTAATTCTTATATAGAGGTAGACAGTTTGGCAACTCCGTATTACAATGCATCAGATTTTAGCTTGATTAATGTAACACTTAACGATACATTATACGTCAAATCTGAGTTTCGTGGTGGTAAAAACACTCAAGATGCTTTTGATCTAAACCTTTATTATACAATTGATGAAAACAACAAGTCGGTTGTAGGATTAAAAAAATCGAATGCTAATTTTAAAAATACACCATGGCTTTTAAATAGGGGCCAAGACAAGCAAAATAAAATTATATTTGATAGATCATTTGATGAAGTAATTATAGACAATATAAACATGTCCTATGCCAATGAAGACATTCTTTTAAATGGTGCTATCCAGGGGAATCAAAATAAGAAAATTAATCTTGACTTCACTAATGTTGATTTAGCCAAAGTGACCCCGTCGATTCAAAATCTAAGTCTAGGAGGCAATCTGAACGGACAATTAAATATAACTCAATTAGAAAGTGTATACCTTCCAAAATCCAGTTTGATAATTGATGATTTATCTGTTAATGAATTCAATTTAGGTTCTTTCAAAGCAGATATTCAAGGCAATCAATCCTTGACCAATTATGATGTAAATGTATCTTTAAAAGAAGGCGATTTAGAATCATTATCTGTTATAGGTTCCTTGGATGTGTCGGGAAAGAACTCTGAGCTTAATTTAGATATAAATTTCAATAAATTTATTTTAAACCCATTAGACCCCTTTGGGGCTGGGGTGATTACTGAAATTCGGGGGGATGTTTCCGGGGCTGCCAATGTGAGTGGTCGTTTAGAAAAACCTCAAATAGAAGGGTTTTTAAATCTTAATAATGGAGGGCTTGCAATTCCATATCTAAATGTAGATTATGGATTTCAAAACAATACTACTATTAAACTGGAGCAACAAAGTTTTATTTTTGAGAAAGCGTCCATGGTCGATACCGATTACAGATCCCAAGCATTTCTAAACGGAAGTATCAGTCATAATAATTTTTCTAATTGGGCTTTAGATCTTCAAATAGACTCCGACCGTTTACTGGTCTTAAACACCCCTTTAGAAGAGGAATCTATCTATTATGGAACTGCTTTTGTAGATGGATCGATAGATATTTCTGGTCCTACAGATCAATTGTTTATAGAAGCAAATGTGACAACCTCAAAAGGAACGATTTTTAAAATACCGCTAAGTGATAATGAGATTTTAGGAGAAAACTCTTACATTCATTTTTTGAGTCCAGAAGAAAAATTGAATCTAGATACAGGTCAGAACATAGTATTAGATGATATTTCAGGAGTTGAGATGGAGTTTAATATGGATATTAACGACAATGCCGAAATTGAAATTGTACTAGATAAAAAAACGGGAAGTTCCATCATGGGACGTGGAAATGGGAGTATGTTGGCACAAATTAATACTAAAGGTAAGTTTCAAATGTTTGGAGATTTTATAGTTCTCTCAGGAATTTATAACTTTTCATTTGGACAATTTATTCAAAAAAAATTCAAGGTCATCAAAGACGGTACCTTGGCTTGGAATGGAAACCCACTGAGTGCCGAAATCAATATCAAAGCACTCTATGATGGTATAAGTGCAAACCCTTCTATATTATTAGATAACCCAATTAATCAAAGCATTCCAACGGAAGTTGAAGTCCATTTAACAGGTGAATTAGAAAAACCAGATTTAGATTTTAACATACGATTTCCAAATATTAATTCAACTCTCAATAGTGAGTTGGCTGATCGGTTAAGAGATAAAGATAAACGAGAATTTCAAGCGTTATCACTTTTGGCAACGGGCTCGTTTAGAAGCGAATTAACTTTGGATTCACAAGATGCTTTTGGTCTCGTTTCGGATGGGGTTACCAATATGTTGAACGATTTATTTTCAGATGACGATAATAAAGTCAAGTTAGGAATTGATGTCGATATTGGAGAGACAACCCCTGAGTATGAAACCGACAGTCGAGTCGGAGTTACTCTTTCTACTAAATTGAGTGATAATGTACTTATCAACGGTAAGGTAGGGGTGCCAGTTGGCGGTGTCAGCGAAACTACTGTGGCTGGGGATTTTGAAGTTGAAGTGATATTGAATGAAGACCGAACGCTGTCGCTCAAATTTTTCAACAGAGAAAATAGTATTCAAAATTTTGGAGAGCAAATTGGCTACACTCAAGGAGTTGGTGTGTCCTACAATATAGAATTTGACAACCTCAAAGAATTGTTTGAGGAATTATTTAAAAATAAAAACAAACAAACTGAGGCAGAAAAAACTAATGAAAAAGCAGAATCAGGGCTTCCAGACTATGTCAAATTTAAAGAAATCACCCCATCAAACCCCACTAATAATTAAATTTTTAGCTTTAAAATCAAATAGTTATTAACGAAAACGTTTGAATTTAATGAAGAAAAGAAAATTGAGTCCTACTTACGTTTTTTTAACTTATAAGTTTATTAATTTTACAACATTAAACCATTACAACTATGGAAAATAATATAAAAAGAATTGGGGTGATGACTTCTGGAGGCGATGCTCCCGGGATGAATGCAGCAATACGGTCTGTGGCACGTACCTGTGCATTTCATAATATTGAATGTATAGGTATTTACAGAGGATATGAAGGAATGATAGAAGGAGACTTTAAGCATTTAAATGCTCGCAGTGTAAATCATATCATTAATAAAGGAGGAACTTTTTTAAAGTCTGCAAGATCTGAAGAGTTTAGAACAAAAGAAGGTCGTAAAAAAGCATATGAACAACTTCAAAAAGAACAAATTGATGCTCTGGTATTAATTGGGGGTGACGGCACGTTTACAGGGGGTATGATTTTTAATGAAGAATTTAACTTTCCTATTATTGGAATTCCTGGAACTATAGACAACGATATCGTTGGAACCAACTATACACTCGGATACGATACAGCTCTTAACACTGCTGTAGAAGCTATTGATAAAATACGTGACACAGCTAGTTCTCACAGACGCTTATTTTTTGTTGAAGTAATGGGGCGTGATGTGGGTCATATTGCTTTAAATGCTGGGGTCGGTTCTGGAGCCGAAGAAATTCTTGTTCCAGAAGAAGATTTAGGTTTAGACCGTCTTTTAGAATCTTTAGAAAAAAGCAGACATACAGGAAAATCTTCGAGCATAGTAGTTGTAGCTGAAGGCGATAAAACAGGTAAAAACGTGTTTGAACTGAGAGACTATGTGGAAGAAAATTTAGATGGCTACGATGTTCGAGTATCGGTCCTAGGACATATGCAGAGAGGTGGGTCACCATCTTGTTTTGATAGAGTACTAGCATCCCGAATGGGTGTAAAAGCAGTGGAATCTTTACTAGAAGGTAAGTTTAATTACATGGTAGGCACTGTCAATAATAAATTAGAATTATATCCTATTGACAAAGCGGTCAAAGGACACTCAACAATAGATGAAGAGCTTTTAAGAGTTTCAGACATCATGAGTATTTAATAACGAATTAATTAAAATAGAAATAAAATGTCAAAAGTAAAAATTGGAATTAATGGATTTGGTAGAATAGGAAGAATTGCTTTTCGTATTGCTGCAGGTAGATCTGATGTACAAGTTGTTGGAATCAATGATTTGTTAGAGGTAGAGCATTTAGCATATCTTCTTAAGTATGATTCTGTTCACGGCCAGTTTCAGGGAACTATTGAAGTGAAAAATGGAAATTTAGTAGTTAATGGAAATGAAATTCGTGTATCTGCTGAACGCAATCCAGAAGATTTAAAATGGGACGCTGTTAGTGCAGACGTTGTTTTAGATTGTACCGGTATCTTCACAAATTTAGAAGGCGCTCAAAAGCATATTACTGCTGGAGCTAAAAAAGTTGCTATTTCAGCACCATCTGCAGATGCACCAATGTTTGTAATGGGGGTAAACCACAATGAAATTACTGCCGATCACACGATCGTTTCAAATGCATCATGTACAACAAACTGTTTAGCACCTCTTGCTAAAGTGATTAATGATAACTTTGGAATCGCCGAAGGACTTATGACTACTGTTCACGCAGCAACAGCCACTCAATTTACAGTTGATGGACCTTCAAGAAAAGATTACAGACTTGGACGTGCTTCATTGAACAATATCGTACCAGCTTCTACTGGAGCAGCAAAAGCAGTTGGAAAAGTTATTCCAGAACTTAATGGTAAATTAACAGGAATGGCATTCCGAGTTCCAACCGTAGATGTTTCAGTTGTTGATTTAACGTGTCGCTTAGAAAAAGGCGCTTCTTTTGAAGACGTAAAAGCAGCTATCAAGCATGCTTCAGAAAATGAATTAAAAGGAATTTTAGGGTACACAGAAGAAGGAGTTGTTTCTCAGGATTTTGTATCGGAAACAAAGACTAGTACATTTGATGCCAACGCAAGTATGGGACTGAATGATAACTTTGTGAAGCTTATTTCTTGGTATGATAACGAATATGGTTACTCAGCTAAATTAGTAGACTTAGCACATTATATTAGTGTAATATAACTACATAACTTTCCAAAAAGAGGCTGTCTAATCTGGCTTAGTTTTATTAATTAAATACGTTTTAGATTATAAAACCTAGTTGAATTTAGTTCTTACAGATACTGAAATAAATTCAGATTAATAATTTTTAGACATCCTCTTTTTTTATACATTTAAAATATGATTTTTATAATAGACAGTGGTTCCACAAAATGTGATTGGATTGCAATTGACACTGAAACTGGAGAACCAATTTTTGAAAAGCAACGTACCAAAGGTTTAAACCCAGCTATTATTTCGGATACAGATGCATTTAATATCATCAAGGCAAACGACATAATTTATGGTAATAAATTAAAAGTTACCCATGTTTATTTTTATGGCGCTGGTTGTGGTACCGAAAAGCCAAGCAAGATGCTTAGAGAAGTTTTAGAATCTATTTTTTTAAATGCTGAAGTGGTTGTAGAAGAAGATACTTACGCCGCTATTTATGCAACTGTTGGGGTGTCTCACCGCCCAGCGGTGGTATGTATTTTAGGAACGGGCTCCAACTGTACCTATTATGATGGTGAAAAAGTAGATCAAAGAGTTACTTCACTTGGATATTCAATAATGGACGATGGATCCGGTAATTATTTTGGGAGAAAACTTTTAAGAGATTATTATTTTAACCAAATGCCTCACGACTTAAAGTTGGTTTTCGAAACCCGTTATGATGTTCATGAAGACGCTATTAAGAAAGCGCTTTACAAAAAACCAAACCCTAATGCTTATCTAGCTACGTTTGCTGAATTTTTGATTCTTAATAAAGAGTCCGAATATATTCAAAACGTGATTAAAGAAGGACTACGTGATTTTGTGGAAACAATGATTCTACAATACAAGGAGGAAATTAAAACAGTTCCTGTGCATTTTGCAGGTTCAATTGCTTATTTTACACAAGAAGAAATTAAATCTGTGGCTCAAGAATACGGATTTACAGTTGGAAACTTTGAAAGACGTCCCATCGAAGGTTTGGTAAATTACCATGCAGAAATTGCCCGTAGTTCTAGTTCTTAGTTATTTTACAGCAATTGCACTGATTTCTACATTAACAAATTTTGGTAAGTTAGCCACCTCTACCGTTTCTCTCGCTGGAGCCGTAGCCTCATCAAAATACTGTCCATAAATAGCATTAATCGCTGCAAAAGAATTCATATCTGAAATAAATATAGAGACCTTAATGATGTTTTCAAAACTCATGTCTGCAGCCTCTAAAACTGCTTTTAGGTTTTCCATAACTTGAGTAGTTTCTTCCTCAATAGAATCTATGACCAATTCTGCAGTTTCAGGATTTAGTGCAATTTGTCCCGAAGTATATAAAGTGTTTCCCACTAAAACTGCTTGACTGTAAGGGCCAATTGGTTGTGGTGCTTTTAGAGTACTTATAATCTTTTTCATGTTTTTGTATATAGTTATAATTTCTATGTTACAGTCATTTAATCTTTTCTTAAATATTAAGATTTAAGAAGAATGTCACCTATTCTTACAATCGTTTGTCAGGCTGTTTTCGCTTTTCGTATTTGATATCTTTCAAGATGCTGGATCGAATTCCGATAAAGAAATTCCACGAACTTCTGTTGCTAAATGGAATCCAAGAAAAGTTCATCCTCCAGCTTTCTAAATCACGCTCAAAACGTAATTGAGTATACGTAAAACCATTGTTTTTTAGATCGTATCCAGAAGAAGCTCCAACACTCCACCGGGGCGATAGTTCTATGTCTCCAGAAAACATCAATGAATGCGATGAAATCTCGTTCTGTCGTCTTGAGTTGCTATAATTTACAGCATAAGCGAGTCGCAAACTCCATGGGAGCTTGTAGTTATAAAGATCTGTTGGGCCGACCTCCTCAGACTGATCTCTGTTATTAATCTGTTGGTCTGCAAAATCTTGAGATTTCCCAAATAAATCATCGGCACGTCCCCCACTTTTGATAGATTGATCCCTTTCAGCAGCATCGTTTTGATCGTTATCTTCAAAAGTATCACTAGACAAATTATAACTCATGGTCATATTTGCACTGGACAACCTAAATAAACTGCCGCCATTATTGATGTTGAAAGTATTAATTTTAGTATTGTTATTGTCTAAAGCATAAGGATCTAAAGTCGCTCCAAAATTCACACTCAATTTATTATCGAATAATTGTGTTCCACCAGAAACTCTTACAGGACTCCAGTTTAACGAGTCTCCAGCTACATTATAATTTGTTGAGAAATTTAATGAGTTCAATAAAAACACTTTTTTAGCTTCTGTAGCAGTACTGTCCTTGTCACGAATTTTGGCTTCCAAATTATTATTAAGTGAGAGTCCAACCGAGCTTGAGAAGACTTTTCCAGGAGATCCAAATAAAGACCCTTCAAAACGGGTATAATCAACTTCATCGGTTGTGACTCCATCGGCACTGATCACTTCATAGGTTTCATAATATTTTTCAAATGAGGGATTGATGTTATAACTCACCGATGGCCGCATGACATGACGAATGGCTTGTATTTTTTTGTCTTCTCCAAAATCAAACATCCCATAAACGGTGGTTCCAATGCTGGTGCTAAAATTATAAGTTCGGAAAGAATCAAATCCTTTTAAAGGGGTAGTGACTACCGATTGAGATTCTGTGTCATACGATTTACGAATTGTATTAAAAGTCCAGTTTTCTTTATAATTTGCACTCGTACTCATGCTAAAATGTTTGAAAATTTTGAAGTTAGTGCTTAAAGGAATCGTATGTTGAAACCCTGCTTTTGCTTCGTCAAACATGGCACCAGTTAAAAATAGAGAATCTGTTGTTTGAATACGGTTTTCTCCTCGGACATTGTATTGAAAATTAATATTATCAATAGCTCCTTTTTTGCTTCCAGTTTTGGGTGCAAAGGGGAAAATTCTATCCACACTTCCTTGAAATGTAGGCAAAGTCATATTGATGATTTCTGTATTTGTGTTTTGAGAGTGGGTAGCTGATAAACTAACATTAACTTGTGGCTCTCCCTGAAACGTTTTGGAATACGAAACAGACGAAGAAAGGGTATTGTTTAAGAAATTTGATGAATTTAGTTGATTTACAGATTCCTGAAAGTAGGTACTAGATCCTAAGTTGACAGATGCTGAAAACCGAGAATTTGGACTAGACTTTGAATCTTGACTTTGGTTCCATCGTAAATTATAGATCGTACTTTTTGAATAATCAGGAAATCCACGTTCGCTATTGATGAGGTTTTCATATCTAAAACTCAAGGAGCCTCTAAATTTATATCTTACGGCATAACTGCTTTCAAGTCGAATTCCATAACTCCCATTTGTATAGTAATCTCCGAGTGCTGCTAAATCAAAATAATCACTAATCGCAAAATAATAACCTCCATTTTGAAGAAAATATCCGCGATCATTTTGCTCTCCAAACGAAGGAAAAAGAACCCCTGAAGTTCGAGTTTGAGTCAGTGGAAAAAAAGCAAACGGCAGTCCAATAGGAGTGGGGACGTCTGCAATAAATAGGTTTGTAAGTCCTGTAACTACTTTTTTTCCAGGTACAATTTTTGCCTTTCGTAATAAAAAATAATACTCTGGATTTTCTATGTTTTCGGAAGTGGTAAATTTTGCACGCTTCACAAAATAGACAGAGTCATTTTCTTTTTTTGTCAAATCAGATATAATACGACCCCCTTGTTGCTCTGTTTTTGAATTCCAAATCAAAGCTTTTTTAGTTTTTATATTAAAAGCGATTGAATCGGGTTCGACAACATCGTTCCCTTGTTTGAAGACCGGATGTTGGCTGTAATTGCCTAGCGAATCTTTCAAACGTCCGGCATAAACAATATCTTTCCCATAATCAATAACAATCACTCCAGCTTTGATATCCATGTCTTTATATTGGATTTCAGCCTCATTATAAAGATATATTTGTTGTGTTTTTTGATTAACAGATGTATAGTCTTTAGCCTTGTAAGTGACAATGGATTCTAGTAATTTTTTCGGTTCTCTAAGGCTGTCATTAACAATAGAATCTGTTTCGACACGTTTTATTTCTTGCGAAGGAATCGAGTCGTTTTTAACTTCCATCTCCTTAGAAGCAGGGATTTCAGTTGTAGGTTTTGGTTTTGGAATATCCTGAGCCATCCCCACAGTGTTAGTAAACACTGTAAAACTTAAAGAAAAAACTAGTTGAAAGAATCTTGTTTTCAATGCTTTTAAGAGTATTTTTGTATTAAATGGCTCGATTTTTGAAAAATCAAAGTTACGGATATTTTTTTTTGATTTTCAGATTTTAATCAATCGATTCACAGGTAAATTAATCAACATGCATAAGCAAATAAAATTCTTTTTAGTCTTCCTTTTGTTTTTTGGAATTTCCAAAGGATACACGCAAAACAACAACAAACCCTTTACAGTGGTTTTAGATGCTGGCCATGGAGGTAAAGATCCCGGAAGACCTACCAACTTTGGATATAAAGAAAAGGATATTGCTTTAAAAATTGTGTTAAAAATAGGTGAAAACTTAAAAAAACATAAAAACATTAATGTCATTTATACTCGAAAAACAGATGTATTTATTGAACTAAGACAACGCGCAAAGATTGCAAATAAAGCAGATGCTGATTTGTTTGTATCTGTACATTGCAACGCCCACAACTCCCAGGCTTATGGAACCGAAACTTATGTCTTAGGATTAGGGAGAAACGATTCTAATTTTAGAGTTGCAAAAGAAGAAAATGAAGTTATTTTCTTGGAAGATGATTACGAAACCAATTATGCAGGTTTTGACCCGAATTCACCAGAAACCCTGATTGGTTTGACTCTTATGCAAGAAGATTATTTGGATCAAAGTATTTTATTAGCACGAAATATCCAAGATAATTTCACCAATAGACTTAAACGCAAAAACAGAGGTATTAAACAAGCTGTTTTTTGGGTGTTACACAACACCTATATGCCTAGTGTTTTGGTGGAGACAGGTTTTATAACCAATAAAAGCGAAGGGGATTACCTCAACTCAGAAACAGGGAAAAATAATATTTCCAAAAGTATCTCGGATGCTATATTGGATTATAAATCTAATTTAAACCCAGCAACATCTGCAGATGAAATTTTAGAATCAAACTCGTCTTCAGGCACTTCCGATCAAACGATCATTCCAAAAAACTCCTCTGTAGTATTTAAGGTTCAAATTGCTGCGGGTCCAAGAAAATTAGCGACCAAGGCGTATAATTTCAATGGATTAAACCCTATTTCAAGAACCAATTCAAATGGGATCTATCGTTATTTTTATGGACATTCTTCAAGTTATGACACCATAGTGCAAATGAAAAATGAAGCACATTCCAAAGGATATAAAACCGCTTACTTAGTGGCTTATAAAAATGGTAAAAGAATAGCAATTAAAAACGCCTTAAAATCTACGGAATAATAGACCCTATTATTTCAATATTATTCCTAAATTTGTAAGAAGAAAAAACAATTATATTGAAATTATCTAAGGAAATCAAAACAGCTATTTTAGTCCTCTCAGGAATATTGTTATTCATTTTTATTTTTTACTATTTAAAAGGGGAAAACATTCTTGATAATTCTAAAAGAATCACAGCTGTTTATGACAATGTCGAAGGGCTGGCGCCCTCGGCTGCAGTCACCATTAATGGTCACAAAATAGGAAAAGTTCAGTCCATAGATTTTACAAACGATCTTTCGGGGAAATTAAATGTCAACATGTTAATTAACAGTGACTTTGAGTTTTCAAAAAACAGTACAGCTCAGTTATATGAAGCAGGTCTAATTGGAGGTAAAGCCATCGCTATCATTCCAGCTTTTGATGGAGCTCCTAACATCCAATCTGGAGATATACTAAACTCAGATGTGAAGCCAGGACTTACGGATTTGGTTAATCAACGTTTGACCCCTCTACAGGAAAAAATGGAGACTATGATGGTCAGTGCAGATACGTTATTAAATAATCTCAACAGTCTTTTTGATGCACAAACTAAAACGAATATCAAATCCAGTATTGCAGATCTAAGCACAACAATTACATCGTTTAAAGCTACTTCGGAATCTTTAAATGATTTACTGGTTGATAATTCATCTTCAATTAGTGAAACAATCAATAATTTCAATCAAATATCGGAAGATTTAACAGGCTTGAGTTCTTCTTTGGCTGCGGCCGATTTAGATACCATTATGGCAAATTTAAAATCTACAATCTCTAGTTTTGATAAATTATTAAGCAGTATCGAAAATGGAGAAGGGTCTATGGGGAAACTCATGAAAGATGATGCAGTTTATAACAACCTCGAAGGTGCTACAAAACAATTGGAACAACTTTTAGAAGATATGAAGTTAAACCCTAAACGTTATGTGCATTTCTCTCTTTTTGGAAAAAAAGCAAAACAGTACGACTCAGAGGGAAACAAATTAAAAAATTAAATAACAACAAAGATTAACCAAATGAATTTTTTGCCAAATGTAATTTTTGCAATTATCCTATTTTTAGGAATTGGTTTTTTCGTTAGAAATATACGCAAGCTAAAGCGAAATATTTATCTTGGAAAAGATGTAGATATTAGTGGCGATTCTAATATACGTTGGAAAAACATGGCTCTAATTGCCTTGGGGCAAAGCAAAATGGTGCGTCGTCCAATCTCTGGAATTTTACATATTATAGTATATTTAGGCTTTGTAATTATCAATATCGAAGTCTTAGAAATTATTATAGATGGGTTGTTTGGAACGCATCGAATTATGTCTGGAATAGGAAGTCTTTATGGTATATTGATTGGAACTTTTGAAATTCTTGCAAGCTTAGTTTTTATAGCCGTTGTCATTTTTTGGTTTCGAAGAAATGTGGTAAAGATCAAGCGCTTTCTGAGTTCCGAAATGAAAGGTTGGCCCAAGTTAGATGGAAATTTAATTCTCTATTTTGAAATTGTGTTAATGGGCTTGTTTATCATAATGAATGCCACTGATGTAGAATTTCAATCAATGAATTCCGGCAATATGATCAGTCAATATTTCGCTCCAATGTTCGAAGGCCACAATGTTCATTTAATTGAACGCGTCGCTTGGTGGATGCATATTGTGGGTATTCTAATATTTTTAAACTATTTATATTATTCCAAACATCTACACATATTATTAGCTTTTCCAAACACCTATTATGGCAATATAAACCCCAAAGGTCAATTTAATAATTTGGAAGCAGTCACAAACGAAGTCAAGTTAATGATGGACCCAAACGTCGATCCTTTTGCAGCTACGGATGATGAGGGTTCTGTTCCTGATAAATTTGGGGTGAGTGATGTTCAAGATCTCAATAAAATACAACTCTTAAATGCTTATTCCTGCACAGAATGTGGTCGCTGCACAAGCGAATGTCCTGCCAATCAAACAGGTAAAAAATTATCTCCTCGAAAAATCATGATGGATACACGAGATCGCTTGGTTGAAGTAGGCAATAATATAGACGCTAATAATGGAGAATTTATACCTGATGGCAAACAATTACTAGGAGATTATGTGACCAACGAAGAATTATGGGCTTGCACCAGCTGTAATGCTTGTGTGGAAGCCTGTCCAATAAGTATCGACCCACTTTCTATTATTCTTGAAATGCGTCGCTATTTAGTCATGGAACAAAGCGCTGCTCCAATGGAGTTAAACACCATGATGTCAAATATTGAAAATAATGGAGCTCCATGGCCTTACAATCAAATGGATCGATTAAACTGGAAAAACGATTAAAATTATATATTAAAAATTTATTATGAAAAGAGAAGAAGCTGATAAAATGTTACATGAAAAAGTAGAAGCAGGGGAATTAATAAGTCCAGTACTTCCTGGGGGTGTAAAAAATTATTTAATTGACATAGATGGAACAATTACTGAAGATGTTCCTAATGAAGAACCAGAGCGTATGGCAACTTGCAAGCCTTTTTTAGATGCTTTAAAAACATGTAACGGTTGGTACGAAGAAGGACATATGATTTGTTTTTTCACCTCTCGAACAGAATCACACAGAGAAGTAACTCAAAACTGGTTGAAACAACACGGCTTTAATTACCACAGTCTTTTAATGGGCAAGCCTAGAGGTGGAAACTACCATTGGATTGATAATCATTTAGTAAAAGCCACACGTTATAACGGTAAATTTACTGACTTAGTAGAAAAAGAAGTAACGATCGAAGTTTTTGACGACGGTCAACACGATTAATATTTAGACAATGAGCGATGTATTAAAAGTTCCTACAATGGCCGAATTTACGGCCCAAGGCAAGCAGCCCGAAGTTTTATTTTGGGTGGGTTGTGCGGGTAGTTTTGACGACCGTGCTAAAAAAATCACCAAAGCTTTTGTAAAATTATTACACAAGGCAGAGGTCGAATTTGCGGTACTAGGAACTGAAGAAAGCTGTACTGGTGATCCTGCTAAAAGAGCTGGAAACGAATTTTTATTTCAAATGCAAGCCGTGACCAATATCGAAGTATTGAATGCTTATGAGGTTAAAAAAATTGTAACTGCTTGTCCGCATTGTTTTAATACACTAAAAAATGAATACCCTTCTTTAGGAGGTAACTATCAAGTGATGCACCATACACAATTTCTGAAGAGTCTTCTTGATGAAGGGCGCTTATCCGTTGAAGGTGGGAAATTTAAAGGCAAACGTATTACATTTCATGACCCCTGTTATTTAGGGCGTGCAAATGATGTGTATGAAGCGCCACGGGATTTGATTAAAAAATTAGACGCCGAACTTGTAGAGATGAAAAATTGTCGCAAAAAAGGACTGTGTTGTGGGGCTGGAGGTGCTCAAATGTTTAAAGATGCTGAGCCAGGAAATAAAGAGGTTAATATCGAACGTACAGAGCAAGCTATGGACGTTAAACCCCAAATCATCGCTGCTGGCTGTCCATTTTGTAATACAATGATGACAGACGGGGTCAAGAACAAAGCAGAGGGTCAAATTGAGGTCCTGGATGTAGCTGAATTGATAGCAAATGCTCAAGATTTATAAAATTAAATATTATATAAACTAATGATAGTTAATTTTGAAGCCCTTACTGAAACCGCTCGTGTTTGGATATACCAATGCAACCGCTCATTTTCTGATTCCGAAATAGAAGAAATCTCAGAAAAGTTAACCAACTTTCTAGATGGTTGGACCGCTCATGGCGCCGACCTTAAATCAGGATTTGAAATTAAATATAAACGGTTTATTGTCATTGCTTTAGATCAAGAAATGAACCCCGCAACTGGCTGCTCGATCGATGCTTCTGTGAAATTTATACAGGAGCTAGAAACGGATTATGAAGTAGATTTAATGGATAAAATGAATGTTTCTTACAAACAAGGAGACTATGTCGCATATAAAACTTTGACTGATTTTAAAAAAATGGCAAAAGATAAAGCGGTTTCCAAGAATACGATAGTTTTTAATAATTTGGTAAATTCTAAGGCAGAATATTTAGAGTTTTGGGAGGTTCCTGCTTCTGAAAGCTGGCACAGTCGTTTTGTTTAATAGTCAAGTTATGTATTAAAATCAAAAGGGAGCTCATTAGGGTTTTTAGTGTGCTTTGATTCCAAAGATAAGAGCCTTTTTTTAACAGCTATACCACCTGTATAGCCAACTAATTTATTGTCAGACCCAATCACTCTATGACAAGGAATGACAAGTGCGATTGCGTTGGCACCATTGGCAGTAGCCACTGCTCTTACTGCTTTTTCATCTTCAATTTTCTGTGCTAATTCTAAATAGGATAATGTGCAACCGTAGGGGATGGTTAGTAGAGCCTTCCAGACTTCTTTTTGAAACGAAGTTCCTACGATCATAAAAGGTATTTTAAATTTGAATCGTCTTCCATTTAAAAAATCTTTTATTTGTAAATGTGCAGTTCTTATTAGGGGAGTTTCTTTTTAAAAAAATACCGCATTTAAAGCAGATTGAACACGATGGTCTATAGCAGTTCTCATTTTACGGTATCTGAAATCTATTATACATATCTGATCTTCAAAACATCCAATAATCAATTCTCCGATGGTAGTTTTGTAGTAATGTACAAAAATGATATTTTTTTCAACCATAATTCAGTTAGTTAATCGAAAATTTCACAGTGACTTCACTTTCAACTTTAATATCTGCAAATTCAATATCAATTGGATCTTCCAAGCTTTCATTAGCAGTATACGCTAAACTCATTTGTCTATTTCTTGGGTAATAATAATTATTAAAGTTTGTATCTGAAATAAAAATCGCCTTTACTAGTTGCTGCTCTAAGGGGGTGACCAGTGCCGTGGCTTGTGCTTTTGCTTTCAGGATAGCTTTTGTTCGTAAAGTCATCTTTAAAGCTTCGATTTTTGAGAATTCAGTTTTAATTAAGTGGATATTAGAGATCCCTTTCGCTTCTAGTCGGATCAATACTTGACTGGCTGTGAGTCCATCATAGACAACCAATTCATAGGCTTTGGACTTTAGAACACTTTTCTTTTTTAGGAAATATTTTTTGAAGTTACTAGCGACATCTTCAATTTTTAGCTGTTTTTTCAAATCGATGTTCAAGTTCTCTAAAACTTCAGCTAGGATCTGTTCTTGAAATTCAACAGATGTTTTGTTGCGATCTTCTTTTTCTTGTATTAAAATTGAGAGATAGATACGATCGGGTTTTACTAATGAATCAACCTTAGCCGTTGTTTCTAAATAGGGTTGATCGATAAAATTTTTAGTTTGAGAAAATCCTATAAAAGTAATCGCGAGAAGAAATGCTACTGTAAGAAAATTTTTCATGGTTATTTGTTTATTATTTTTAATTGAGTATGCAATAAATATTCCAAAGTTAATCCATATCAGAGTTTTAGTTTTGAGAACAGAAAAGTTAATTTAAAATTATATTTCTTAGATGTTTTGAGTTGTTATATTTTAATCTCGTGCTATTACATTAGCATGCCTAAACAACTCTTAATGAGAGTGTCTTGGTTTATAGTAATAAAGCAAACTACTTTTGGTTTTATTGGTTTGAAGAATCAGATTTGGGATATAAATCAAATATAAATTTATGAAAACAAATAGAACTAACCAAATGAATTTAAATGCTATCGTCTTCCTATCTATTAAAATAATCTTAAAGCCTATTTTTAAGTAAGTTCACTAAAATTTAGCAACAATTACTGTTGGGTGCACAACAAGGTTCACTAGTCAAATTCGACAAGCTTACTTTTTGTTTTCTTTGGGGAATGCCACATTGGTCTTGTGCCAAACAGTTAGTTTGTTTAGTGGTTAGTAAGAAGTTTGTACCATTAAAACCCAACCCAAATTTTCCAATTGTTTCTGATGCATTTATTTCTGATTGGTACTCAACTTCAATTTCTAAATCGTCAATTTTTAAAACTTTTTCTGAAAGTTCAATGATGTTTAGGAGTTTCTCAGGATGCAGTCTGTGATCATAATCGTTTGCATTCCAAAGCTGAAAGTTGGCGACTTCTTCTTCTCGAACTACTCCACCACAATCGATAAAGTGTTTGGTCACTTTTCCCACTTCGGTGACGTGGAAGTGACTTGGGACTAATTCTCCGTTCGTCAATTGAAATCCAATCGTGTTCATTTTTTTTAAAACTAATTTAACTTCTGATAATTTCATGGTTTTGGAGTTTATTTGTTTGATATTAAATTTCAGTATAAATGTAGTATTAAATAACGAAATTAAAAATTCATAGTTGATAGATATTGTCAATGATTCTATAAGCGTGTTGTTTTTGGTTGGAATTACTTATTTAAATACGATTCGAAATTGCTCTTAAAAAACATTCAGAGTTTCTATTTAAAATGTTAACTTAGTATTGGATTAAATCCACATTGTTTTTAAAACTATTTATGCGCCATTTTTTTCTGTTTTTTTGTTTCATTTGCTCGTTCTCGCTTTTCACTCAGGAATTGGCTTCTCCTTTGGACACATCTGATGTGGAGCTGCAAAAAAAATGGGTAGATAGCACTTACAATATACTCAGCCTAAAAGAAAAAATAGGACAACTGTACATGGTGCAAGTGTTTTCTAATCAAGATGCGGCCACAAAAAAATCGATTTTAAACCAAATTACTGAAAATCAAATAGGAGGTGTGATCTATTCCAACGGAGGTCCAGTACGCCAAGCCCAACTCAATAATGAGCTGCAAGCTGCCTCTAAAATTCCTTTGTTGGTTGGTATGGATGCCGAGTGGGGATTGAGTATGCGTTTGGATTCTACCTATGCTTTTCCATGGAATATGACTTTGGGAGCAGTGAAAAACTTAGATCTTATACGTCAAACGGGAATCCAGATAGGCGAACATTGTAAACGGATAGGTGTGCATTTTAATTTTGCGCCCGTCGTAGACATCAATACCAATCCCAAAAACCCAATCATTGGAAACCGTTCATTTGGAGAACAAAAAGAAGAAGTTACCAACCGTGCTTTGGCACTTATGGAAGGCATGCAAAGTGTAGGTGTGTTGGCAAATGCCAAACATTTCCCAGGGCATGGCGATACCAGTTCCGATTCCCATAAGACCCTTCCAACCATTGATTTCTCAGCCAAACGTATTGATTCTCTAGAATTATATCCTTACAAACAGCTCATTTCAAAAGCTTTATCATCTGTGATGGTTGCCCACCTAAATGTGCCCAATCTTGATTCAAGGTCCGACTATCCATCCTCCTTATCCTATCCGATTGTCACCGAATTACTAAAAGATAAATTAGGTTTTAAAGGTTTGATTTTCACGGATGCTCTAAGCATGAAAGGAGTCTCAAATTTTAGCAGCCCTGGTGAAATAGATTTACAAGCATTCTTAGCCGGAAATGATGTGATGCTGATGTCTAACGATGTCACTCAAGGCATAGAGGTTTTGCAGAAAGCTGTAGAGTCGGGGGTTATTTCAAAAGAACGTTTAGCTCATTCTGTCAAAAAAATATTAAGTGCCAAATATAAAGTGGGTCTGCATCAATTTAAACCCATAGACACCAACAATTTAGTAGCGGAATTGAACCGCCAAAAAGACGATCTGTTGTCTGGAGAATTGATGGAAAATGCTATCACCTTGGTTCAAAATAAAAATAATAATTTACCACTTAAAAATTTAGAATTACACAAAATTGCCTATGTCAATATGGGCGATGCCGATGCAACACCTTTTGTGAGCACCCTTAATAAATACACCCAAGTGGATGTTGTAAACGCCAAAAATTTAGATGCATTGATCACGTCTTTAAGCGACTACAATACCGTGATTGTAGGGTTTCATAAATCCAATGCAAATCCTTGGAAAGCCTATCAGTTTACGGATAAGGAACTTGTATGGCTTTATGAAATAGCGCGGACCAACAACGTGATTTTAACGGTATTTGCAAAACCCTATGCGTTAAATGATTTTAAGACTTTTGAGAATTTTGAAAGTATTTTGGTGGCGTATCAAAACAGCCCGATAGCCCAGCAAAAAGCGGCTCAAATTATTTTTGGTGCCTTGCCCGCCAAAGGATCGCTTCCCGTAAGTTGTGGGATTAATTTTCAAGCAGGAGAGGGGCTACAAACCACCGCCTTAAATAGGTTGACCTACGGACTGCCAGAATCGGTTGGAATGGATGCCAAACGTTTAAAAAAAATTGATTCTATCGTCAAGTATGCCATCTCGGAACAAATGACTCCAGGCATTCAATTATTAGTAGCACGTAAGGGTAAAGTAATTTACGAGAAAAACTTTGGGTATCACAGCTATAAAAAAGCATCAGAAGTTACATTTAAGACGCTTTATGACATGGCATCTTTGACCAAAATATTAGCCACGCTGCCTTTACTTATGGAGCTTGTCGATTCAGGAGTCATTGATCTCGATTCTACTTTGGGAGAATTGCTACCTTCTTATAATAACACCAACAAAGAAGCGATTACCATACAAGAAATGCTTTCTCATTTTGCCCAACTAAAACCGTGGATTCCATTTTATGTATCCACCTTAGATTCGTTGACTCAAAAGCCAAATCCAAAGTTTTATAGAACTAAACTCTCCAAAAAATTTCCAGTAAAAGTGAACGATCGTTTATACTTACGAAAGGATTTTAGAGACAGTATTCAAAATCAAATCATTACTTCAGAATTGCTCGAAAAAAAGGAGTACCGATACAGTGATTTGCCATATTATATACTCAAACAAATCATCGAAAAACACTACGATCTATTCTTAGATGCGTTGGTGCAACAGCATTTCTACAATTCATTAGGAGCCAATTACACAACCTATAAACCCTTAGAAAAATTCAGTAAATTTCAGATTACTCCCACAGAAATAGACGACTATTTTCGTTATGATACTGTTCATGGTACTGTGCATGATATGGGAGCTGCCATGCAAAACGGAGTTGGAGGACATGCAGGCTTATTTAGCAATGCCAATGATGTTGCAAAGCTGATGCAAATGTATCTTCAGCAAGGAGTTTATGGAGGGAAACGTTATTTTTCATCCCAAACTTTCAATACATTTAATACCTGTCATTATTGCGATGAAGAGAACCGTCGCGGCATTGGATTTGACAAACCACAATTAGATGAGGAAGGTCCAACCTGTGGTTGTTTATCAATGACCAGTTTTGGTCATTCGGGTTTTACTGGAACTTATGCTTGGGCCGATCCAGAAGAAGAAATAGTTTATGTATTTTTGGCCAATAGAACGTTTCCAAAATCCGATCCAAATCGACTTTCAAATGAAAATATTCGAACGGATATACAACGTTTAATTTACGAATCAATTATTGAATAAAATGAATATAGGTATTGTGTGTTATCCAACATTTGGGGGGAGTGGAGTTTTGGCAACCGAGTTGGGTCTTGAGCTCTCTCGTAAAGGACACGAGGTTCATTTCATCACGTACAGCCAACCTGTACGCTTGGAATTATTGAGTTCAAATGTTCATTTTCATGAAGTCAATGTACCTGAATATCCTTTATTTCATTACCAACCTTACGAGTTGGCATTATCAAGTAAACTCGTAGATATGGTAAAGATTCATAAAATTGATGTCTTGCATGTGCATTACGCCATTCCACATGCTTATGCGGCCTATATGGCCAAAAAGATGCTTCACGAAGAAGGGATTGACCTGCCTATAGTGACGACATTACATGGAACTGACATCACTTTAGTTGGGAGTCATCCTTTTTACAAAACAGCGGTGACCTTTAGTATTAATAAATCAGATGCTGTGACTTCGGTTTCACAAAATTTAAAAGAAGATACCCAACGCTTATTTCAAACCAAAAAAGAAATTCAAGTCGTCCCTAATTTTATCGATATCAATAAGTACAAGAACAATTATAAGGAATGTAATCGTACTATTTTAGCACTACCTAAAGAACGTATTATTACTCATGTCAGTAATTTCAGACCCGTCAAACGTATTTCGGATGTGATTGAAATTTTTTATAGAATTCAAAAAGAACTACCGGCAAAATTAATGATGGTGGGTGAGGGACCGGAGCGAAAAAAAGCTGAGCAACTTTGTCAAGCTTATAATATAGAAAATAAAGTAGTTTTTTTAGGGAACAGTAGTGAAGTGAATAAAATTTTATGTTTTAGTGATTTATTCCTCTTGCCTTCTAAAACAGAGAGTTTTGGATTGGCAGCCTTAGAAGCTATGGCATCTGGAGTTCCAGTAATCTCGAGTGACTCTGGGGGGATTCCTGAAGTGAATATTCAAGGAGTATCGGGCTTTTTAAGTCCTGTAGGTGCAGTTGAAGAAATGGCTCAAAATGCGCTCAAAATTCTTAAAGATGAGGCAGTTTTAAAAACATTCAAAAAGGGGGCGCAACACACGGCAATAAAATTTGATATTCACAAAATTGTTCCTTTTTATGAAGCTATTTATGAAGAAGCGCTTCAAAACTGCATTTCAATTTAATTCGTCAAAATATTCCACACTTAGTAGCCTTGTAATTTTTGTTTTTATAATAATACAATTACTTTTACATTCTAAAGAATTAAGAACTAGTATATGGCAGGGAATGCATTTGGATCGATTTTTAAACTGACTACTTTTGGAGAGTCTCATGGAACCGCTATTGGCGGTGTCATTGATGGATGTCCGGCGGGTATAGCCATTGATTTTGAAGCGATTCAGCTCGAAATGGACCGACGTAAACCCGGACAATCTAATATCGTAACTCAGCGAAAAGAACCAGACACGGTTAAGTTTCTTTCTGGAATTTTTGAAGGGTTCACCACTGGAACACCTATTGGATTTGTCATTGAAAATGCCAATCAAAAATCAAAAGATTACACCCATATAAAGGATGTATTTCGTCCAAGCCATGCCGATTATACCTATACCGAAAAATACGGTCAACGCGATTATAGAGGTGGCGGACGCAGTTCGGCACGAGAAACAGCTTGTCGTGTGGTGGCAGGAGCTATTGCAAAACAATTTCTTAAAACCATTGACATAAACGCTTATACGTCATCAGTTGGCGAGATTGCACTAAATAAATCATACAAAGATTTAGATTTGGCCAATGCGGAAACAAATGACGTTCGTTGTCCAGATTCAGAAGTGGCTGCACAAATGATTTCCAAAATAAAAGCCATTCGTAAAGAAGGGGATACTATTGGAGGCGTGATTTCTTGTGTGATTAAAAATGTACCCGTAGGCTTAGGTGAACCAGTTTTTGACCGTTTGCATGCACAGTTAGGAAAAGCGATGCTTTCCATCAATGCCGTCAAAGGATTTCAATATGGCAGCGGATTTGAAGGCACCCAACTCAAAGGCAGTTTGCACAACGATGCTTTCAATGCCGATGGCACTACCAAAACAAATTTATCTGGTGGGATTCAAGGAGGTATCAGTAACGGAATGGACATCTATTTTGATGTGGCTTTTAAGCCCGTTGCCACCATTATGCAAGCTCAAGACACGATTGATAAAGATGGTAATGTTGTTGAAATGCACGGTAAAGGTCGACACGATCCTTGTGTCGTTCCAAGAGCAGTGCCCATTGTCGAAGCCATGGCAGCCTTGGTCATCGCCGACTTTATGCTGTTAAACCGGCTGAGTAAAGCTTAGAATTTAAAAACTAAAACATATGAAATCACTTGCACTACATTGGAAAATATTAATAGGCATGCTTTCTGGTGTGACCTTTGGTTTTATAATGCTCGAAGTAGGTGGAGCTGATTTTGTAGCCAGTTGGATCAAACCCATTGGAACTATTTTTGTAAAATTATTAAAACTCATTGCTGTCCCACTTATTTTAGCTTCGCTGATTAAAGGGATTTCAGATTTAAAAGACATTTCAAAATTTGCGTCTATTGGTCTCAAAACCATTATAATTTACGTACTCACCACAGTGATTGCAATTAGTATTGGGTTGATTTTGGTGAATACTTTAAATCCTGGTGACGGGGTGTCTACTGAAACCATATCAAAACTTACCGAAACCTATGCGGACAACAGCAGTGTGCAAGGAAAAATAGCGGAAGCCAGTCGTCAACAAGCCAGCCGTCCCTTAGATTTTCTTGAGGATATGGTGCCGGATAACGCCTTTTCTGCTCTGAGCAACAACAAGCTCATGCTTCAAGTGATTTTCCTAGCGATGTTTTTAGGAATTTCTCTCTTATTAGTGGGTGAAAAAAGTGCCAAACCCCTCAAAGACTTTTTTGACTCTTTGAATGATGTGGTACTTAAAATGGTGGATTTAATCATGTTAACTGCACCCTATGCCGTATTTGCATTGTTGGCCAATGTGGTGGTGTCTTCCGGAGATCCGGAGCTGTTATACGCCCTGTTGTTTTATTCGGGAGTGGTTGTAGGTGGCTTGGCATTGATGGTTTGTTTTTACCTTGTATTGGTCTCTGTAATCACCAAAAAGAATCCATTGTGGTTTCTGAAACAAATCAGTCCAGCACAGTTATTAGCATTCTCAACCAGCAGCAGTGCCGCGACCTTACCTGTGACGATGGAACGGGTGGAAGAGCACTTAGGAGTCGATAAAGAAGTGTCTAGTTTTGTATTGCCCGTAGGAGCCACTATCAATATGGATGGGACGAGTTTGTACCAAGCCGTAGCAGCGGTTTTTATAGCCCAAGCCTTGGATTTTGATTTGACCTTTGCGGATCAATTGACCATTGTCCTCACCGCGCTTTTAGCTTCCATTGGAAGTGCTGCAGTGCCAGGAGCGGGAATGGTAATGTTGGTCATTGTCCTAGAATCGGTTGGCTTTCCAGCAGATAAGTTGGCCATTGGATTGGCGCTTATTTTTGCAGTGGACCGCCCTTTAGACATGTGCCGTACCATGGTAAATGTCACAGGCGATGCCACCGTGTCTATGATTGTTGCCAAATTTGAAGGCAAGCTTCACAAACCAAAATCTAAAGAATGGGACGACCATTTGGAGGAGGTGATTTAAGGTTTTTTTAGTGAGTGTAACGTCCCGCTAAACGCAGTGAGGTTCTGGATTTTAGGTTTCACGAGTTTACTCGATAAAACAAAAAATACAATAAGAACCTAGATATTCTGGGTCAAAGGAAATATATTTAGTATAATAACACCGCATACACGCATACGGCAGTATAACTACAGTTATCTTAATAGATACTAAAAAATTGAATTGGTTAAAATGAAGAATCAGATTTGAGGTCTAAGACTTGGTTAAATTTAGTAAAAATAAATAAATGGTAGATAGAGATAACAAGGTTTTAACATTTGAAAACACATCACATCAATCCAAAAACCGCTCTTTCAATTCTGCAGTGGGCACCCTACATTGCTCTGTTTTTCCAAACCAGCGGTAGCGGTTGTTCGCTATAAAGGAGTACAAGCCATCCCGTATAAAACGCGGTAGGAGGTACCCAATTAGAAAAACGGTATACAACCCTCCTAAGATTTTGCACAGTTTCAGAACGGCGGTACTTTGATCGTAGAATTCACCATCCGAATAAACTATAATGCTGTCTAATTTTTCATGATTTAGAAGCGCTTTTGGAACCACTTTTTGGGCATAAGTACTCTGCAAGGATGCAAATTTTAAAACACTTTTCTGGTCTTGTTTTATGAGGAAGTTTACACTCCGATTACAGAGTTGACACACGCCATCAAAAAAGACTATTTGTTGCATTATTTTTTAGAATTGACATATTCCAAGCGGTCAATGTTAACCGTTGTTGTAAACAAGCCATAATTAACCACTGCTTTGTTTTTTTCGAGTTTATCCAAGGTTCCCACCGCTCGGCCGTCTTCCAAACGTACCGAATCGCCCACCACAAGAATACGTTTTGGTTTGGGGGGAATCAAGGCAGCTTTTTCTTTTTGTTTCTTTTTCTCTTTCCGAATCACTGCCACTTTTTTGTCCACCTCTTTTTTGAGTTCTGCTTCTTTAATTTTTTGTGCCTTTTTCTGTTTGAGGCTTATTTTTTGACGTTTGGAATTTTCGATCTGAACTAATTTGAAAAGTTCATTCATCAATTCGCGTTTCCGATTGTTCTCAAAATAGCGTTCGCCCAAATCACTGATTTTTTGCCCTAGATATACCAAGCGCTGGTTACTGTCAAAAAGTTCTTGATAGCTTTGTAGTTTCTTCTTGGCCTTCGCATTGGTTGTTTCCAATTTGTCGGTTTCTAAACTCTTTTTAATTTCATTTTGTTTGAGGGCTCGTTCTGTTTTTTCGAGTTTAGAACGCTCTTTTTGAAGTTTTGCAATGGTTTTGTCAAATCGTATTTTGCCGCGTTCTATCTTCTTTTTAGACCGATTGATCAAACTAAAAGGAATGCCATTTTTTTGAGCGACTTCAAACGTGAATGAACTTCCAGCTTGTCCAATGACCAACTTGTATAACGGCAGCAAGGTCTTCTCATCAAACAACATATTTGCATTTTGAATATGCGGCAATTCGTTGGCCAGAAGTTTTAAATTACTATAATGCGTTGTAATGATCCCAAAGGCTTCTCGTTCATAAAACACTTCCAAAAAAGTCTCTGCCAGGGCACCTCCCAATTCCGGATCACTCCCGGTTCCAAATTCATCAATTAAAAAGAGCGTATGTTTGTTGCACTTCTTTAAGAAATAATTCATCTGCTTGAGACGGTAACTGTAGGTGCTTAGATGATTTTCAATCGATTGATTGTCGCCAATGTCACTTAAAATTGAATCAAACAAACAGAGTTTTGAGCGTTCATGCACAGGAATCAACATTCCCGATTGCACCATTAATTGTAGCAGACCTACGGTTTTAAGCGTGATGCTTTTTCCGCCGGCATTAGGTCCTGAAATTACAATAATTCGACTGTTGGTCGTCATGGTAATCGTTTGTGGAAAAGTAGTATTTCCTTCACTTCTATTAGCGACTAACAACAACGGATGGTAAGCATCTACGAGCTCTATTTCTTGATGTGTCGTGACTTCTGGAAGGACTGCATCAATGACTTTAGCATACTTTGCTTTGGCATAAATGACATCTATTTTTGTTAGAAATTTTTGATAGGATTCTAACAGCGGACTGTAGCCACTTATAAAACTCGTAAGTTCAAGTAAAATCCGTTTGATTTCTTCGGTTTCTTCAAAAACTAAGTTATTAAGATCGCGTTGGTGTTGTTGGGTGGTATCAGGTTCAATATAAACGATACTACCAGTTTTGCTGGCGCCCAAAATGCTTCCTTTGACCTTACGTCTGTACATCGCTTTTACGGCCAAGACACGACGGTTCTCCATGACGGTTTCACGAATATCATCTAAATACTCGGCACTGTTGAACATGCTTAAAGCAGAATTGAAACTGGTGTTTATTTTTGTGCGAACTGCCTGAATCGATTTGCGCAAACCATACAAGGTATCTGAGGCATCGTTGCGAATTTCGCCAAATTTATCAACCACACTATGAATGGCTTCGGGGATCTCTTTATTGGAGTCTAGTTGTAAAGAAACTTTGTGCAAAAGCGGATAGTATTCATGAAATTTTTTGAAGAACTTCAATAGTATATTTGTGGTCACACAAATACTCGCTATTTTTCGAAATCCATCTATTTCTAGATAATTATTCTCAATTCGCATCAATTTTAATTCTGAAGTAATCGCATCAAATCCATGATTGGGAATGCGATTTTCATTATCAAAAGACGATACAAATTCGTTGGTGAGCTGAAGCGCCTCAATGACATCCTCTCTTTTTGAAAACGGCAGTGTCGCAAGAATTTCATTTTTCCCCAAGTTGGTAACATTGTGAGTAGCCACTTGTTGAATGACGGATTCAAATTCTAAATCCTGCAATGTTTTCTTGGAAATATTAATCATAGCGTTCGTGCATAAGTCTTCACAAATGTAGGTATTAATGTTTAATTTATATAGCTTAAATTTGTGCCTTAAGCCTTAAATAGTAAGCGACTTTATATGTTACAACTCAGCGGGACTTGGCGTACCCATTTAGAATCTGAATTTAAGAAACCCTATTTCGAACAATTGGATGTTTTTGTGCGTATCGAATATGGATTACATCCCTGTTACCCTCCCTCTCATCAAATTTTCAAGGCCTTTGACAATTGTGCTTTTGAAGCAGTCAAGGTTGTGATTATTGGTCAAGACCCCTACCATGGAGACGGTCAAGCCAACGGATTGTGTTTTTCTGTAAACGAAGGAATCCCACATCCACCGTCTTTAAGAAATATTTTTAAGGAACTAGAAACCGATTTGAATCTTCTTTATCCATCGAGCGGCGATTTAAGTTCGTGGGTAAACCAAGGGGTATTGCTGTTAAATGCGACCTTGAGTGTGCGTGCAAGGGAGGCAGGAAGCCATCAAAAACAGGGTTGGGAGAAATTTACAAATGCGGTGATCAAAACACTTTCTGCTGAAAGATCGGATTTGGTGTTTTTATTATGGGGAAGTTATGCCAAAAATAAAATCAGATTTATAGATACTGAAAAACACACTGTTTTACAAACTGGGCATCCATCCCCTTTGAGTGCCAATCGCGGCTATTGGTTCGGGAATAAGCATTTTAGCAAAACAAATAAAGTGCTCGAATCATTAGGCAAAGCACCCATACAGTGGGGTTAGTCTTCCAAAGAAGCCACCAATTGATCGTAGGGTAATTTTTCAGAAATGATGTCTAATTTTAACAATTGATTTTGAACTGCTTCAATAGTAGAAGCTTGAATGTTTTCTTGTGACCATTCTGTGAGTTCTAACCAATTTTTCACATCTTCAATTTTTTGTTCATAACGCTCGGAAATAACCGTATCAATTTCAGGGAGTTCTTTAAAACCAGCCGTAATTGAATTGATGACTTTTAAAATGGCTTGAAGCGTTTCTTTTTCATTTCTTATAAATTCATCACGCACAGCAATGACAAAACAAGGCCATGGGGTTGGACAATCGCCCAAACGTCGGAACGTGTGTTGATCAACTAAAGGCTTGGTCGTAAATTTTTCCCACATAAAATAATCAGCGCTCTCATTTGTAAGTGCTTCTACAGCACCGTCCAAATCTTTCACAACTTCAAACTTTAAATCTGTAGCTGTATTCCATCCTAGTTCTAAGGCATTGACATACGCCATCAGATGCGAACCCGACCCATAGCGACTGATAGCAGCTCGTTGACCTTTAAGGTCACTGAGTTGTTTAAAAGCAGAATTTTGCGCCACATGAATTCCCCAAATTAAAGGAGATTCCACAAAAACTTGCACAATTTTACATGGACTCCCTTCTGTGATGTCTTTGATGATGCCTTCTGTTAGAATGACAGCGATATCAATCTCATTATCGCGCAATGCTTTGGTCATCTGACCCGTACCTCCAAAAAAATCGTTCCAACGAACATTGATATTGTGAGGCTTAAAATCCCCTTGTTTTAATGCTAAATACCAAGCGTAATTGAAGTGTTCTGGAACTCCGCCAATGCGTACATTTTTCATGTGTGTGTTGTTGTTGATTTTTAATAATCACATGTTATATCCATTTGATTATTTTTCTTAGGTTTCAAGTTTTTCGTTATGGATGTTTCATCTAAGAAATAAGTTTATTCAGCGTATATTGGATCAATTTTTCTATAGTGGCTTGCGGATTTTTGCTAAAAGTTCCCAAAGCTCTGTTGGCTAAAATGGCATTCATTGAGCAGGCTTCATGCCCTAATAATTTTGACAAGCCGTAAATAGCAGAAGTTTCCATTTCAAAATTAGTCACTCTCAAGCCCTTATACTCAAAACTGTCCATCTTGTGATTCAAACTATCGTCCTGCAATTCTAAGCGCAATACACGGCCTTGCGGTCCGTAAAATCCGCCACAAGTCGCTGTCAACCCATAAATGGTCTGCTCACTTTTTAATTTTGTTTCTAAGCGGTTCGAGTTTTTGATGATCACAGGATAGGGCTTTTGTGGACTCCACTGCGTGTGCTCCACAAAAGCAGCTTCAATATCGGCATGTTTGATGGCATCAATTTTATAGGATTGTAACATCCCGTTAATGTCCATTCCATATCTACTCAATATAAAACTATCAACATCTATGTCTGGCTGTAACGCGCCCGAAGTTCCGATACGTACAATAGATAAACTTGTTTTAGTTGTTTTGATTTTGCGGGTTTCAAAGTCAATATTGACCAAGGCATCCAATTCATTTAGGACAATATCAATATTGTCTGGGCCTATTCCTGTAGAAATTACAGAGAGATGTTTTCCTTTGTAGGTTCCTGTTTGGGTTTTAAATTCACGGCTTTGAACCTCAAAATCAATCGAATCAAAATGCTTTGTAACCTCACCAACACGTTCTTGATCTCCCACAAAAATGAGGGTATCCGCAATGTCTTCAGGTTTTAAATGAAGATGGTAAATACTACCATCTGTATTGAGTATGAGTTCAGAATTTTTTATAGACATTAGATTGTTTTAGGGTTAGCCTCCAACACGTTTGACTTGGAATCCCAATTCTTTCAAAAATTCCATAATTTTATCTCTGTAATCGCCTTGAATGATGATGCTGTCGTTTTTAAAACTACCACCCACACTGAATTTCTTTTTAAGGTCTTTAGCTAAGATTTTAAAATCTTTATCCGCACCAGTATAACCTTCAATAATAGTGATGGGTTTTCCTTTTCTTTTTTCGTATTTACAAATGATAGGGGCGTCTTGCATCCAAAGATCGGAGGCTTTAACGTCGGAAAGTTCCTCAGGAGTTTCGGTATGCTCTGGAAATAAGTTTTTAAGTTGGTCTTTTAAATCCATTATTTTTTGGCTAGTCCCAATTCTCTTATACGTTGATCCAAATATTCACCTGCAGTGATATCTTCAAATTGTTTTGGGTGTTCGGCATCAATACAATTTTCTAAGACATCTAATTTCATAGCACTAATAGGGTGCAAGAAAAAAGGTATAGAATAGCGAGAGGTGCCCCACATTTCACGAGGTGGATTCACCACGCGGTGGATGGTTGATTTTAATTTATTATTGGTATGACGTGACAACATATCGCCCACATTGATCATTAATTCATCTGGGTTTGCTATGGCGTCAATCCATTCGCCATCAAGATTTTGAACTTGTAGTCCTTTTCCTTGTGCTCCCATTAATAAAGTAATTAAGTTGATGTCGCCATGTGCTGCAGCACGTTCGGCATTTTTTGGTTCTTCTTTGATTGGCGGGTAGTGAATTGGTCGTAAAATACTATTTCCATTATATACATAATTGTCAAAATAAAATTCATCCAACCCTAAATGAAGCGATAAAGCTCTCAAAACGTAGGTGGCTGTTTTTTCCAGCATTTTGTAAGTTTCTTTTCCAACTTTATTAAACTCAGCCAACTCCTGTACTTCCACATTTTGGTGGTACTCAGCTTCGAGTTCTGGATTGTCTTGGACGTACTGTCCAAAATGCCAAAACTCTTTCAAATCTCCTTCTTTTCTACCTTTGGCACTTTCTTTACCAAAAGACACATATCCACGTTGACCACCAATGCCTGGAACTTCATAGCTTTGTTTTATTTCCGTAGGTAAATCAAAAAATTTCTTTATTTCAGAATATAATGTGTTCACTAAAGTATCATCCAAAAAATGACCTTTAAGCGCAACAAATCCTATTGTTTCATAGGCTTCACCAATTTGATCAACAAATTTTTGTTTCCGTTTAGGGTCATTGGATATAAAATCTAAAAGATTGACACTTGGGATTTTATTCATGGCTTTTGTTTAATCATGTTTGTAACAAAGATAACAATTCATAAGTTTTACAAAAGCAATTTTTAAAGTTAAACGTTTCTAATTAATATTTTCCTACTTTTGAATGACAAATTAACTAGATTTGAAACCAAAATTTCAATACAACTTTAAAAAAATCAGCTCCAAAACTCAACAGTCTTTGTATTTTAATATGTTGAAATCCAGACTTATTGAGGATAAAATGTTGATTTTACTGAGGCAAGGGAAAATTTCTAAATGGTTCTCAGGGATTGGTCAGGAAGCCATATCTGTAGGGGTTACAATGGCCTTAAATAAGGACGAATACATCCTTCCAATGCACCGTAATTTAGGGGTATTTACAACACGAGAAATTCCTTTACCCCGTTTGTTTTCACAATGGCAAGGCAAGGCCAACGGCTTTACAAAAGGAAGGGACCGTTCGTTTCATTTTGGCACTCAGGATTATAAAATTATTGGAATGATTTCTCATTTAGGCCCTCAGCTTGGGGTTGCAGATGGGATAGCACTCTCTCATATATTAAAAAAAGAAGCCAAACTAACCGCTGTGTTTTCGGGGGACGGTGGAACAAGTGAAGGCGATTTTCACGAAGCATTGAATGTCGCTTCTGTTTGGAATTTACCCGTTTTATTTTGCATTGAAAATAATGGATATGGGCTTTCTACTCCCTCAAATGAACAGTATAATTGCGAATCCATTGCCGATCGAGGTGTGGGTTATGGAATGGAGTCTCATGTGATTGAAGGGAATAATGTGGTGGAAGTATTTTCTAAAGTAAATGCCATTGCCAAAAGTGTGCGAAAAAATCCACGCCCAGTTTTAATTGAATTTAAAACTTTTAGAATGCGAGGTCATGAAGAAGCGAGTGGGACGAAATATGTGGCTCAAGAGCTCCTAGATTCATGGGCTCAAAAAGATCCGATCTCTAATTTTGAAACTTATCTTCTTAAAGAAAAAGTAATTACAGAAGTCGAAATTAATGATTTTAAAAAGGCTTTTAAAAAAGAGATTCAAGACGGATTGCAACTCGCTTTTGACGAGCCGGAGATCGTTCCAGATTTAGAAACAGAACTTGCAGATGTTTATAAACCGTTTGACTATAAAGAAACGAAGCCCACATCAAACCAAGAAACAAAACGCCTTGTTGATGCCATTTCGGACGGACTTCGTCAATCGATGGAAGTTCATCCAGACTTGGTGATTATGGGTCAAGACATAGCCGAATATGGTGGGGTTTTTAAAATTACAGATAATTTTGTTGAACTGTTTGGAAAAGCGCGTGTTCGAAATACACCCATTTGTGAATCTGCTATTGTTGAAACCGCTATGGGACTGTCTATTGCGGGTATTAAATCCGTGGTTGAAATGCAATTTGCAGATTTTGTGACTTCAGGGTTTAATCCGGTGGTTAATTATTTAGCAAAATCCCATTACCGATGGGGTCAATCGGCAGATATTGTTGTTCGTATGCCTTGTGGAGCCGGCGTTGCTGCAGGACCGTTTCATTCTCAAACCAATGAAGCTTGGTTTACAAAAACTCCCGGACTCAAAGTGATATACCCCGCCTTTCCTTACGATGCAAAAGGCTTGTTAGCAACCGCTATAAACGACCCAAACCCAGTCCTATTTTTTGAGCATAAAGCCTTGTACAGAAGTATAAGACAAGAAGTGCCCACGGACTATTTTACATTGCCATTTGGAGTGGCATCTCTACTTAAAGAAGGATCTGATGTCACAATTATTTCGTACGGTGCAGCGGTTCATTGGGCAATAGAAACTCTAGAAAAAAATCCACATATTTCTGCTGATTTAATTGATTTAAGAAGTTTACAGCCATTAGATTTTGAGACCATATTAAAATCTGTCAAAAAAACCAGTAGAGCCATTATTCTACAAGAAGATTCCTTATTTGGAAGTATAGCCTCTGATCTTTCGTCCAATCTGATGGAACAAGCCTTTGAATTTTTAGACGCACCAGTCAAACGTGTGGCGAGTATAGAAACTCCCATTCCATTTGCAAGTCAGCTAGAACAGCAGTATCTTGCGAAGCGAACTTTTGAGCAAGAATTAATCACCTTACTTGAGTATTAAATGGAATATTTAGAGTTGTTTTATAATGCCTTTATAGGAACTTTACAGTGGACTTGGAAATCCATTTGTTTTGAGGTGCCCTGGACACGCAATTACTTTTGGGGATTGATTGCGATCTCTTTGGTTGTATGGACCCTTGAATTGCTTTTTCCTTGGCGCAAACAACAATCTGTTTTTAGAAAAGATTTTTTTCTCGATGGATTTTATATGTTTTTCAATTTTTTCATATTCAGTATGTTTATTAGTGGGGTGTATAAAATCATCACGAAAATTGCAGTCGAAGCGTTTCAGATTTCACCAAATACAATAGCTATCGTTGATTTGTCAAACTTTTCGCCCATACTTCAATTATTGATTTTCTTTGTGGTTTTGGACTTTGTACAGTGGTTGACCCATATTATACTGCACCGTTTTTCGTTTTTATGGAAATTTCATAAAGTACACCACTCGGTCAAAGAAATGGGTTTTGCGGCACATTTGCGTTATCATTGGATGGAAAACATTCTTTACAAACCGTTTAAAGTAATTGCACTGATGTTGTTAGGGGGATTTGAACCGGAGCAAGCATTTATCATTCATTTTATTGCCATATCAATTGGGCATCTCAACCATGCAAACATCAAACTAGATTATGGACCGCTGAGATATGTGTTTAACAATCCGGTCATGCATTTATACCATCACGCAAAAGCTTTGCCCGAAAATCATAAATTAGGCGCTAATTTCGCCATCAGCCTCAGTTTATGGGATTATATTTTTAAAACCAATTATGTGCCAACTCCGGATAAAAACCTTGTGTTAGGATACAGCGATGACCAACAGATGCCGTCTGGATTTTTTGGACAGTTGTTCTATGGATTTAAAAAAGGAGATTAATCTAAGAATCTTTCTGAGCATTCATAAAATCGGTCATCAAATAGGAGAGAAGCTTTCCTGTTTGTGCGTTTGTTTGCAAATTTTCACTAGTTGCAGCTTCACAAATATGTAAATATGTAGCGTTTGGATGGCTACCAAAATAATGTACAAAACGACGACTTTGGTTCACAGAATATCCACTCGGTGTCTGCGCACTACTAGGGATGTTTTGAAGGGCATCACAGTCAATTTCAATTCCAAATTTTGAATCTGAAATAAATGCCATTGCTTTTTTTGTGGACTTTTTAAATGAGATTTTTTTTCGAACAATAACATCCTCAAACGTATTGAATTCAATTTTTGATTTTGACCCCTCGATATAATTTAAAATTTCTTTAGAAATGTAAGTTTCATGGACTCCAAAAATGAAATAGCGGTCTAAAAATCCCTCTTCAATAGCATAACTGAACCCATTTCCGCTGTGGCGACCTTCCAAGGCTCTTAAATCGGTATGGGCATCAAAATTTATAGCATTTATTTTAGAATCTAAAGCCAACGCGCTTCCTTTTATAGCCCCATAGGCATTGTTGTGACCACCTCCAACGAGGATCGGTGTTTTACCAGCTTTTACAATTGTACAAACGAGTTGAGATACACATTGGTCAATTTTCTCTACATAGGTTCGATATATGTCCAGAAGTGGGTCTGATGCCACTGTGGCTAAAGCATCGTACAGTTCCGTAAAATCTAAATGCCCTAGAATAAGTACGTTCGAAGGATTTGTAAATTGATTGCTTTGAAGGTTTAAAAGAGACTTCAAGGCAATGTCCCAAGTGTCTTTGGTTCCTGGCTGTCCATGATTTGCCAATACCCCAATATCTTCTCTAATTCCAAAAACAACAAATTTCACTTCAGAATCCGAAAGTTGCGATGATAAATCGCTAAGATTTGATAGGAATCTAGCATGTTCAAAAAATTTAGTTTCGCCCACTCTTTTGGTCGTGATCCGATTTAATATTTCAGAACTAATAATTTGAAGATTATTCATTTTTTATGATACATTTGCAAAACATTAAAATTACAATTTTTTATTGTTTTAAGAACTCTTTTATTTTTAATACTTAATACTACTAACATGAATTCTACACCCTCAAGTAAAGGCTCAAAGGCAGCGATTATTATCTTAGCTTTATTTCTTCTAGGAACTTTATTTTACAGCTTTCAAATGCATCTAGATAATAAAGAAACTAAGGCAATTCTCCAAAGTGAAAAAAATGAAGTCCTTAGAGATTTAGAAAACATGTCTTCTTTATACAATGAAGCCAACGCCGATAATGAAGTTGCGAACGAAAAATTGATTGAAGCACAAGCCCGTTTAGACGCACTAATGGAAGAACTTAAAGCTTCAAAATCTTCTGTTTCAACATTACTAAAATACAAGAAGAAATATTTTCAACTAGAATCTGAAATGGAAGTGTTATTAGACGAAAATGCAACTCTTAAATTTCAAAATGCATTACTGGAAACGTCTTTAGACAGCACGCAAATTGAATTAACGTCTCAATTAGCATCTAATACCAGTTTGACGGATCAAAACATTCGTTTGTCAGAATCTGTAGATGCAGCTAAAAAACTAAGTGTAGAACGTTTGAACGCTTATGGAGTCATCCAACGAAGGTCTGGTAAGTTGGTGCCAACTACCCGTGCTTCCAGAGTTGATAATTTAAGAATCTGTTATTCGGTGCCTTCAAATGTGTTAACCGAATCAGGAACTAAAAAATATTTTGTACAAGTTATCGATCCGAGTCTTAATGTGATTGGAACTAATACACCTGTTCAGTTTGAAGATGATATTTTAAAATACAGTTACGTGAGTGCTTTTACATACGATAACCAATTGTTAGATGTTTGTGATTTTGTTTCTGCCGAAGAAGGCGATTATGATAAGGGGGCTTATACCGTAAACGTATTTGATCAAAATGTATTGGTTTCATCCTCTACTTTTACTTTGAAATAGCGGCATAAATTAGTCCACAAATTGACCATCAATCATAACCTTATGTATGGGGTTATTCCCAAAATGATAAGGAATTTGACGGTAAGACGTCATGTTTTTTGTGATGATGAGGTTTGCTTTTTTCCCTGTTGCAATACTTCCATACTGCTCCGAAATATCCATTGCGTACGCACCGTTTAGGGTCGCTGCATTGATGGCTTCTTCGGGGCTCATATTCATTTTGATACAGGCGAGACTCACTATAAAATTCATATTACCACTAGGAGCGGAGCCAGGGTTGAAATCCGATGCGATGGCTAGAGCCATTCCTCCATCGATGAGTTTCCGTGCAGGGGTATAAGGAATGCCCAAGAAAAAAGAACAACCTGGCAAGGCAACGGGAAGAGTTGATGAATTTTTTAAAACTTCAAAATCTTCTGAGTTCAGGACTTCCAAATGATCGACCGATAAAGCCTTGTATTTAACGCCTAAACCCACACCTCCAAAAGCATTAAATTGGTTCACATGAATTTTAGGAACTAGTCCATACTGCGCTGCCGCTTTCAAAATTTGTTCGGTATCTTCTAAAGAAAAATAGCCTTTTTCGCAAAATACATCTACAAAATCAGCTAATTTTTGAGCGTGTATTTTTGGAAGCATGCTATTGATAATCAGATCAAGATATGCTTGTTTATCACTCTTATATTTTTTTGGAATGGCATGGGCTCCCAAAAAAGTTGCTTTTATTTTTAAGGGCGATGTGTCTTTAATTTTTTTAATCACACGCAGCATTTTAAGCTCTCCTTCGGTACTAAGTCCGTATCCCGATTTTATTTCCAAGGCACCCGTCCCAAGTTGAATGAGTGCATTGACACGCTCCATGGACTGTTCAAAAAGGGCTTCTTCGCTTGTGTCTTGTAAGGTTTGAGCAGAGTTTAAGATACCACCGCCTTTTGAGGCAATCTCTTCGTAAGTCAAACCATTCAATCGGTCAACAAATTCTTGCGAGCGGTCGCCGGCATAAACTACATGCGAATGGCTATCGCACCAAGATGGAAGGATTATTTTTCCAGTTACATCGATAACTTCATCGCTTTCCTGAACGACTAAATCACGCATCGAACCAAAATCAACAATGGTATCTCCTTGAATCCTTAAAAAAGCATTTTTGATATGTGGCAAATCCTTCATCGCACTTCCCACTACTTTCAACTCCGATTTTGGTCGGGTTTGAAGTAATTCTTTGATATGCGTAAAAAGGATGCTCATAGATTTATTTGAGGCTTCCAACCATATTTTCTGGTTTCACCCAAGCATCATAATTTTCTGCAGTGACATAGCCCAAATTGATGGCTTCCTCTTTGAGGGTTGTCCCATTTTTGTGAGCGGTATTTGCGATTTCAGCCGCTTTGTAATAGCCAATTTTGGTGTTCAAAGCGGTGATTAACATCAAGGAGTTGTTTAATAGTTTTTCAATCACATCGTGGTTGGGTTCTATGCCTGATGCACAATGGGCTTCAAAACTAAGGGCGGCGTCGCCCAAGAGTTCTGCGGATTGCAAGAAGTTAGCCGCCATCATGGGCTTAAAAACATTCAGTTCATAATGTCCTTGAGTTCCTCCAACAGAGATCGCAACGTCGTTGCCCATTACTTGTGCACAAACCATCGTAAGGGCTTCACATTGTGTTGGGTTTACTTTTCCGGGCATGATAGAGCTTCCTGGTTCGTTGGCAGGGATGGTAATTTCTCCAATCCCAGAGCGGGGTCCTGAAGCCATCATACGAATGTCGTTAGCGATTTTATTTAAGGAAACCGCGAGTTGTTTTAATGCTCCATGACTTTCAACGATGGCATCGTGTGCCGCCAAGGCTTCAAATTTATTGGGAGCAGTTATGAATGGTAACCCTGTAAATTTAGCAATATAATCGGCGACCATCTCTGAGTAACCCTCGGGGGTGTTTAGTCCTGTTCCTACAGCAGTACCTCCCAAAGCAATTTCGCTGAGGTGCTCCAATGTGTTTTTAAGAGCTTTTAGTCCGTGGTCGAGTTGTGAGACATAACCCGAAAATTCTTGTCCTAAGGTCAGAGGCGTTGCATCCATGAGGTGGGTACGTCCAATTTTTACAACCGATTTGAATTTTTCAGATTTGTCCTGAAGTGTGTCTCTTAATTTTTGAATTCCTGGCAGGGTTGTTTCCACGACTTTCTTATAAGCCGCAATATGCATTCCTGTGGGAAACGTATCGTTTGAAGATTGTGATTTGTTGACATCATCGTTGGGTTGAATGGTTTTTTCGCCTTCTCCAATGACCTTTCCTGCCAGTTGGTGGGCACGGTTGGCAATGACTTCGTTCACGTTCATATTGCTTTGCGTACCAGATCCGGTTTGCCAAATGACCAAAGGAAATTGATCGTCGTGTTTGCCTGCAAGAATTTCATCACAAACTTGAGCCATCAAATCGCGTTTTTCTGAAGATAGAATTCCGAGTTCGCAATTGGTATAAGCTGCTGCTTTTTTAAGATATGCAAATCCATAAACGATATCAATAGGCATAGAGGCAGGGCTTCCAATTTTGAAATTATTCCGAGAGCGTTCGGTTTGGGCGCCCCATAATTTATCTGCGGGAACCTGAACATCTCCCATCGTGTCTTTTTCTATTCTAAACTTCATAACATTCTGATTTGAATACAAATTTACGATTTTTTCACTTTAATACCATAGGCTTATCAAGCTGTTGTTAAATCTGAAATTTTATATTGTAAAACTTGTTTTCTAACAGACGGTTTGCAGCGTAAAATAAACGTATTTCTGTCGCTCCAAGGCTTGCAGAATAATGATGGGAGATATTCATAAACTATTTCTTTTTTTGGATGGTAATTATTACTTAATTTTGACCTCTATATGGAAGAATTAACATTGACCACTCCTGCAGTTTTATTTTCTGCAATCTCTCTAATTATGTTGGCCTATACCAACCGTTTTTTAGCCTATGCTGCAGTCATTAGAAATTTGCACGATATTTATTTAGAACGCAAAGAAAAATCTCTAATAAGACAAATTAAGAACTTGAAACTACGTCTAAACTTAACCCGATGGATGCAAATTTTTGGAATTTCAAGTTTACTTTTCTGTGTGTTGACCATGTTTTTAATTTATGTTCATCAACAAAATATGGCCGTTTGGGTTTTTGGATTTGCTTTGATTTTATTGATCATTTCTTTGGCATTATTGATCAAGGAAATACAAATCTCTGCTCAGGCATTGCAATATCATATTGCCGATATTGAAGAGCATTTAGAAAATAACTAAGGGTCTTATTTTAGGTTCTAGGAGTTTTCCTAGTGTTAAAACACGAGCAAAGGATGCTTGCGCTAGCGGGGATAGTCGAATCCGCCGTAATTGCGGTTATACATTGTTGTGGTGTCGTACTTATTTTTCATCCTCAATTAATTCAATTTCCACAGGTTCCTTTGGTGGCGTTGGTGGTGGCGGAATATCAATCTTTTCATTCAGCCATATTTTTAAATCTTTCTTATTTGTTACTGCTCAAATGAAGTTGTTAATTTGCTTAATGTGTTTGGTAATTTTTCAATTCCGTTTTTGTCGTATGATATGCAAATCAATAGCTTTTCAGGATTGTCACTTAACCTTGGGTTTTTTCCATTATTTTCCAAATCTCTTTTTAAAATATGTGGCAAACTGTCCAAAGGATAAAAATTCTCGTCAGCTTTGTTAATGGTGTCGTTATGAATTTCAATAACATTCTTTTGCTTAACCAATATGCAGGCTAAACCTTCCCAACAAGGATTTCTCAAATAAACTCTTTTAATAACGCTGTCGTTTTTCAAAGTAACTTTTGGAAGGCTGTCATTACAAACAATTTGTTCAGTCCGTTCGAGTATTTTTTTCCAGTCATTAAATTCCGATAGATTTAATTCTACCGCAATACTGTCGTTTTCTTTTCCTAAAAGGCAAAAATCTTTTTCAACTATTTGGATAGATTTTTTTTCTGCATTTTGACAATTTAAAAGAGTCAAAAACATTAAGATTAAAAATGATATTTTAATTGGACTTTTCATTTTCTCGTACGCACCACAACTAGTGGATATCCGCAGGGTTGCGTTTATTTCGTTTATATATTTTCATTTCTTTTTTGTTTTAAACCATTGATTTATAATACTATATATCTCACTTATGCAACCCAAAGTGCTTTGTATATTTGCAAGACTTTTTTAATCATGTAAGATCATTTTAATTAAGATATCAAAGAATCTTGTCTTCAAAATCCTTCAAATTGGGACATGTTTAAGCATGTCTTTTCCCTATTCTCACTAAAATAATATCTTAAGCTTCGGTTAAATTGCTTATTGAAGAATTAGACTTTGGGGTCTATCGTCACTCAAATTTACACTAAATTTTTAAACAACAAAAAATCGCCTCAATTTTTAACATATAAATCTGAAATTTTATGTTGTAAAACTATTTTTCTTATAGTATATTTGTAGCGTAAAACAAAAGCATATACCATGTTCGATTTTGATCAGTATTTAGGATTTTTAGCATTTTTATCCATCTTAACCTTAGGTTTTTGGTTAATGATTTTCTTATTAACCTTCGCCATTCCTTACTGGGTGGTTGGTTCTGCACTAGAACACTTCAAAGAAAAAAGAGACGCTAAGAAGGCAAAAGCGGAAGAAGCTTAAAAAAATTCACCTTTATATACATCAAAATCCAAAGCAGAAATGTTTTGGATTTTTTGTTTTTTAGCCGTCGAAACCATTTCCGAAGCCACCCCGTTGTGGACCTTTTTTCTTTTGATTGAAACGGTAGGTGAACGATAGATTGTACGAACGGACGCGCCATCGGTAATAACTGTAGCTATAAAAAGTGGGTGTCGTTGATTCTAAGTTTCGGCGTTGGGTGTTAAAGAGGTCATTGATATTAAATGAAAGGGACGCTTTTTCTTTAAACAAGTCTTTACTAAATGCCATATTTGACGAAAATCGCCCTTCTCGTTTGTTAACGGCATCTATACGAGGGCCATCATAACTCAGTCGTGTTTGCCATTCAATGTTTCCTGGTAAGGTGTATTTATTGTTCAAACGGACAAACCACCCTAAATTTTCGGAATCATAACTCAAGCCTTTATAACTCCCTCTAACAACAGATTGATAGAGGTTGAAATTGGCGTTCATGTTCCATTTTTTAGTTGGACGGTAGGTCAATGTGAATTCAAACCCATAGCGGTCTTCTTCAGCCAAGTTAATGGGGCCGCGGCGAATGACAGGGACACTCTGACCGTCTATCAAAACTTCTTCGCCAGTGTCTTCACTTACATATGTAAACACATCGGTGGCATGGTTAAAATACAAAGAAGTATTGAGTGTTAAAATGCCAAATTTGTTGAGGTAGCCAATGTCAAACCCATTTGAATAACTAGGGTTGATATTTGGATTGCCTTGAAATAAATTTGTGGCACTGCTTCGGGATGGAAAGGGATTTAAAAAACGCGAACGTGGTCGACTGATACGTCGGTTATAGCCTAATGTCAAGCTTTGTGTTTCTGAAAATTCGTACCCTAAATTAAGCGTAGGAAAGAGACCAATATAATTGTTATTGTTGTTTTCGTTGCTGCTGAGTTGTTGGATGCTCACTCGAGTGGATTCCAATCGCAAGCCTAACAAAAATGAAAACTTATCTTTTAGTTTACTTCCAAATTGCGAGTAGAAAGCATTGACATCCTCTTTATAAATCAATGTATTACTAACGTCAGTATCCAATACAAAAGCGTCATTTTCGGCAAACTCTAATGTATAGGCTGTGGTGTTTGTACTAAACCGTCCGTTATAACCTGCCTCAAATCGACTGTGTTCTCCAATAGGAAGCGTAAAATCTGTTTGGAATAAGATACGTTCTTGATCTTCAATTATTTGAACGCGTTCGGCTGCTACAGAATTGTTGTAAATGATAGAATTCTCATCTTCTGAACTGTTTTCAACTTGGAAATCTGCCGTCAAACGGTGGTCGCTATTGCCATGAAACTGTTTGTCAAAATTAATAGAAAACTGTGTGGTTTCATCCGTTTCCAACTCAGGGTCATATCGCAAGGACTCACTGACGAGTGTTTGGGATGCATCGAGCGTTTCCGCTCTATTGAAAGTCTCATTAATGTTGTCACTTTTTCTAACCAAAAAAGCGGATGTGAGGGAAGTGGTTGGATTGATGTACCATTCGATTCCTGTATTGCTGTTAAATCCTTTTCGGATGCGTTCAAAAGTGCGGTATTCGTTTCGATAGGTATTTGGATTGTCTTCAATAAGGATCCCGTTAGAATCGTATTGAGTGTTAAAAAACGTTGTCTTGGTGGTTGAATTTCCTGGGCTGTTTCTGTAGGAATAGCCAGAAGTGTTAAAAATATTTACATTTCCAGTCCGGTAGTTTATATTTCCAGAAGCCCCCAATTGATCTGGATGTCCTGCATTCAAGATGACCGCACCATTGAGTCCGAGCAGTTTGCTTCGTCTCAAAATAATATTTAAAATCCCAGCAGTTCCTTCAGCATCATAACGTGCAGAAGGGGAGGTGATAATTTCAACTTTTTCAATAGCGTCTGCAGGGAGTTGCCGCAAAGCATCCGTGGAGTTGAGCCCTACCAATCCAGAGGGTTTTCCGTTGATTAAAATACGTACATTTCCATTACCTCTCAAAGCAACATTGCCTTCAATATCTACAGAAACCGAAGGGACATTGTCTAATACATCACTCACGCTACCACCCCTTACAGTGAGGTCTTTTCCTACATTGTATATTTTTTTATCCAGTTTGATTTCAACCGTAGTTTTTTCTGCTATAAGGTCAACAACATCCAAAGTCTGCAATTCTGCTTCCAACTCTATGACCCCTAAATTAGTATCTTGAGCGATGTTGTAATCTGTTTTTACAACGCTCATCAGCGAAAAATATTCAAAAGAAATATCATACACACCCTTGGGAATCGAAATACTAAAATTTCCGTCTTTATCTGTAATGCCACCTCCAACTATTTTACTTCCTGTAGAACTATAAAATCCGATCGTCGCATATTCAAGTGTGGACAGGCTTTCTCTTTCAACTATGTTTCCAGAAACGAGATAAGTGTCAGTATTATTTTGAGCTAGCAAAGAGTTGTTAGCTGCAAATAATAGTAAAGCAAATAAGAAATACTTATTCATGAATGTCGGATATTATTGAGCACAAAAGTAAACTCCAAAACTATTTGTTCTGGTTAATATTGTGTTAAATAAAAAAGGGGGTATCGAATGTTATAAAACATCAAGAATTCGTTCCTTAGGGCGTCCAATAATTCCTTTGTTGTTGTGAATTACAATAGGGCGTTCTATGAGCTTTGGATGCGCTGCCATAGCAGCAATCAACTCTTGGTCTGATAATTCTTTTCCTTTAAAATCTGACTTCCAAATGGCTTCGTTTTGACGTACAAGAACGATCGGTGAAATATTTAAAATAGAAATAATTTCCTCCAATTCTTTCGCACTTAGAGGGCTGGAAATATAATCGATTATTTCATAGGGTTTTTCACTAGCTTGAACAGTTTGAAGCCCTTCACGCGATTTTCGACAGCGGTTGTTGTGGTAAATTTTTATCATAGCGAATCTGATTGTTGTTTTTGCCCCATAAGCATTAAATAGGCTTTTAGAAAAGGAGTAATATCTCCGTTCATTACATTGTCAACATTTCCGGTTTCTTGAGCGGTTCTAACATCTTTGACAAGTTTGTAGGGGTGCATTACATAATTTCGGATTTGACTTCCCCATTCAATTTTCATTTTCCCTGCCTCGATATCCTCACGTTGTGCCAGTTGTTTTTTGAGCTCAATTTCATACAATTGAGATTTTAGCATTTGCAGGGCTCTGGATCGGTTGTCATGTTGTGAGCGAGTTTCAGAACATGAAATTTGAATCCCAGTAGGTTTGTGGGTTAATTGCACTTTTGTTTCAACTTTGTTTACGTTTTGTCCGCCCGCACCACTCGAACGTGCAGTGGTAATTTCAATATCAGCTGGGTTGATATCGATTTCAATCGTATCATCCACAAGAGGATAGACATAGACCGAAGCAAAACTGGTGTGGCGTTTGGCATTGCTATCAAAAGGAGAGATGCGTACCAAGCGATGCACCCCATTTTCGCCTTTTAGCCATCCAAAAGCAAAATCTCCTTCAATTTGAAGTGTCACGGTTTTGATTCCTGCCACATCACCATCTTGAAGGTTGAGTTCTTTGATTTTAAAATTATTTTTTTCAGCATACATGATATACATCCGCATGAGCATGCTTGCCCAATCGCAACTTTCGGTCCCTCCAGCACCCGCAGTAATTTGTAATACGGCACTAAGACCATCTCCGTCCTCGGAAAGCATGTTTCTGAATTCGATGTCCTCTAAGAAATTGGAAGCGAGCTCAAATTGTTTTTCAACTTCTTCGGCCGTGGTTTCTCCTTCTTTAAAAAAATCAAATAAGATTTCTAACTCTTCAGTATAAGTTTGTGCTTTTTCAAAATCACTTACCCACTTTTTGTTGACTCGTAAAGATTTCATAAGCAGCTCGGCTGCTTTCGAATCGTTCCAAAAATCAGGGGAAAAAGTTTTTTCTTCTTCATTTTGAATTTCGATGCGTTTGGCATCTAAGTCAAAGATACCTCCTCAACGCTCCCAGGCGCTCAAAAAGATCTTTTATGTGATCGTGTGTTATCATAAATTTATTTAGAACTACAAAAATAGAATTAATAGTATAGAATGAAAATAATATGTAGTTTTATATCCAAAATAAAATTCATGCAAATAGATTTAAGAAGCGATACTCTAACAAGACCTTCCAAAGGCATGTTAGACGCTATGATGACCGCTAAAGTAGGAGACGATGTGTATGCAGAAGATCCAACGATGAATGCCTTAGAAGCGCGAGTTGCATCGCTTTTTGGAAAGTCGAAAGCCTTGTTTTTTCCTTCAGGAACCATGGCCAATCAAACGGCTATCAAACTTCATACCCAGCCTGGTGAGCAATTGATATGTGACAAATATGCGCATGTTTATAATTATGAAGGTGGTGGGGTGTCTTTTAACAGTGGGGTATCGTGTCAGCTTGTCGATGGGCACCGGGGCATGATGACGGCGTCTCAAGTAGAGGCAGCGATCAATCCTCCAGATTTTTATCACAGTCCCTTAACTTCTTTAGTGACCTTAGAAAATACGACCAACAAGGGCGGGGGTGCGTGCTGGGATTATAAAGAAATTTTAAAAATTCGGACGGTTTGTGATGCCCATGACTTGGGATTACACCTAGATGGCGCTCGTTTGTGGAATGCACTAGTAGCAAAGTCTGAAACGGCACTTCAATATGGAGAAATTTTTGATACGATTTCAGTGTGTTTTAGCAAAGGACTTGGCGCTCCAGTGGGTTCCATGTTGTTAGGAGATGAGGCATTGATGAACAAAGCTCTGCGTATTCGAAAAATGTTGGGCGGTGGCATGCGTCAAATTGGATCGCTCGCAGCTGCAGCTTCCTACGCCTTAGACCATCACTACGATCGCCTAATAGAGGACCACCAAAAAGCTCAAGACATAGCGGCTGTACTACAGCAGTCTGAAGCAGTCTTGAGTGTAGAACCCGTAGAAACAAATATTGTTATTTTCAAATTAAACCCTGAAATTCCAGAAGCACTATTTTTAGATAATTTAAAAGCACATGATGTTCTAGTAAGTGATATGGGAAGCGGTAAACTCAGAATGGTGACTCATTTGGATTATACCGAGGCTATGCATGTCAATCTTTTAGAAATTTTAAGTAAAGCTTAATTTTTTTTGTAAATTTATGCTTCTTAACCCAAATTTAAATTGTTATGAAAATCAAATTATTATCTCTAATTTTAATCAGTTCACTATTTTCTTGTGATACTAAGACTCAAAAATCAATGTCTGAATTACCAAACGCTCCATTAGCGAAACAAATACCCAAAAAATTATCTATTCATGACGATGTTCGGATTGATGAGTTTTATTGGTTGAATGATAGAGAAAATCCAGAAGTGATTGACTATCTCAATAAAGAAAACGCGTATTATAATGCCCATACGGCGCACACGAAAGAGTTTCAAACGTCTCTATTTGAAGAAATGAAGTCAAGAATCAAAGAAGATGATAGTTCAGTACCCTATAAATACAACGGATATTGGTACATTACCAAATATGAAAAAGGAAAAGACTATCCTATATACACTCGAAAAAAGGAAACTCTAGATGCTGAAGAAGAGCTGTTGTTTGATTGCAATGAAATGGCCAAAGATCACTCGTATTTTAGGTTGGTAGGCTTGAATATAAACCCCAATAATAATTTAGTTTCTTATGGTGTAGATACCACGGGCAGACGCCAATATACTATACACATTAAAGATCTTAAAACCAATACAGTTTTTAAGGATGAAATTTCAAATACCACTGGAGGTAGCACGTGGGCAAATGACAACAAAACCTTATTTTACACTTCAAAAGACGAAACAACCTTACGTTCAGAAGCGATTTACAAACACCGATTGAACACCGATCAAAAGTCAGATGAATTAATCTATGAAGAAACAGATGATACTTTTGGAGTGAGCGTTTATAAAACCAAATCCAAGAAATATCTGGTTATAGTGAGTTACAGTACTTTGACCACTGAATATCAAATTTTAAATGCCAACACTCCTGATGGCGACTTTAAAGTATTTCAGCCACGAACCCGTGGTTTAGAGTATGGAATTTCCCATTACGATGATTCATTTTACATAGTGTCAAATGCTGATGGAGCTCAAAATTTTAAACTTTCAAAGACCTCTGAATCCGAAACAGAAAAAAAATATTGGAAAGATGTGATTCCGCACCGCGAATCCGTATTGTTAGAAGGAATCGAAATATTTAAAGACTTTTTAGTGGTTTCAGAACGTGAAAACGGTTTGAATCAAATTCATATCAAACGTTGGGATGGATCAGATAGTTATTACCTTCCATTTGAAAGCGAAACTTACACTGCTTACACCACTACCAACATTGATTTTGATACCACAGTTTTAAGATACGGATATCAATCTTTAACCACTCCTTCTTCAATCATTGACTTTGATATGGTAACCAAAACAAAAACCATTAAAAAAGAACAAGAAGTCTTGGGGGGTAACTTCCAAAAAGAAAATTACACTTCAGAACGTTTGTGGGCTACAGCAACTGATGGGACGAAAATTCCTATTTCATTGATACGACGTGTTGATACCGAAAAATCACTTGACACTCCCTTGTTGTTATACGCTTATGGATCCTACGGAAGTACCATAGATCCCTATTTTTCAACTACTCGACTTAGTTTATTAGATCGTGGTTTTATTTTTGCAATTGCACACATTAGAGGCGGGGAATACTTGGGTCGTCAATGGTATGAGGATGGAAAATTATTTAATAAGAAAAACTCTTTTTCAGATTTTGTAGATTGTTCAAAATATTTAATTGCAAATAAATACACCTCTGCTAAACATCATTATGCGATGGGAGGGAGTGCCGGAGGTTTATTGATGGGAGCGGTTATTAATTTAGCTCCTGAATTGTATAATGGAGTGGTTGCCCAAGTACCTTTTGTCGATGTGGTCACTACCATGTTAGATGATAGCATTCCACTAACTACTGGAGAATATGATGAGTGGGGAAACCCCAATGAAAAAGACTATTATGAGTATATGAAATCGTACTCCCCATATGACAATGTGACAAACAAGTTGTATCCAAATATGTTAGTGACTACTGGACTGCACGACTCCCAGGTTCAGTATTGGGAGCCTGCAAAGTGGGTGGCTCGCTTAAGAACACAGAACAAAAACGTCTCTCAGTTGTATCTTCAAACCAATATGGAGGCAGGTCATGGAGGAGCTTCTGGTCGTTTTGAAGCCTTGAAAGAAGTGGCTGCAGAGTATGCGTTTTTATTAGATCTGGAATCTATTTCAAAATAGGTTTGAAAAAATTATTGTAATTTTGTAGCTTACTTAAAATCACAAACTTGGTAAATAAAGATAAATTAATATTTGATAATGTATTGGACCTTGTTGGGAACACACCTCTTGTGAAGTTAAATACTATTTTAGATTGTTCAAAGGGAACCTTTATTGCCAAATTAGAATGCTTTAATCCAGGGCAATCTTCTAAAGATCGTATTGCTCTACATATTGTTGAAAATGCCGAAAAAAAGGGCATTCTCAAGCCTGGAGACACTATCATTGAAACAACATCTGGAAATACCGGTTTTAGTATAGCGATGGTGAGTATTATCAAAGGTTATAAATGTGTTTTGGCAGTCAGTTCAAAATCTTCTTTGGATAAAATTGATATGCTAAAGAGTATGGGAGCAAAAGTATATGTATGCCCAGCGCATGTGAGTGCGGACGACCCACGTTCCTATTACGAAGTCGCAAAACGTTTGCACAAAGAAATAGAGGGCTCTGTATATATCAACCAATATTTTAATAGCTTAAACACTGAGGCACATTACAAGTCGACGGGTCCAGAACTGTGGCAACAAACACAAGGTAAAATTACGCATTTAGTGGCGTGTAGCGGTACCGGTGGCACTATTTCAGGAGCTGCAAAATATTTAAAAGAACAGAACCCAGATATTAAAATTATTGGAGTCGATGCCTATGGATCGGTCTTAAAAAAATATCACGAAACTAAAGAGTTTGATTCTAACGAAATATATCCATACCGCATTGAAGGATTGGGGAAGAACTTGATTCCTAGTGCTACAGATTTTGATTCCATTGATGAGTTTATAAAAGTAACGGATGAAGACAGTGCGCATACTGCTAGAGAGTTGGCACTCACAGAGGGCTTGTTTGCAGGCTATACTTCTGGAGCCGTTGTTCAGGCCGTTAAACAGCTCAATCAAAAAGGTACCTTTAAGTCTTCTGACGTGGTTGTCTTAATTTTTCCAGATCATGGATCCAGATACATGAGCAAAGTGTTTAATGATCAATGGATGGAAGATCAGGGCTTTTTTGATCAAAAAAATGAAGTAGCTGCTCAAGGTATTGAGTTTATTAAGTAGATTTCCAAAACTTTTCAACCCCAAATCATCTTCAAAGAATTCATGTTTGTTTAATTGCTTAAATTATTATGTATTGAGAATTTTATTGTATAATTTTGTGCTGCAAACTAACTAGGAATTATGATGAGAGATTTATTCGAAAAGATTTACAGAGACAAAGGTCCATTAGGTAAATGGGCAAGCCAAGCAGAAGGTTATTTTGTGTTCCCAAAGCTGGAAGGTCAGATTTCCAATCGCATGAAATTTCAAGGGAAAGATGTCATTACATGGAGTATTAATGACTATTTAGGTCTTGCAAATCATCCTGAAGTCAGAAAAGTTGATGCCGAAGCAGCTAATGATTTTGGGTCTGCCTACCCAATGGGAGCTCGAATGATGTCTGGTCATACTTCGCTTCATGAACAATTACAAAATGAATTAGCAGAATTTGTAAACAAAGAAGCTGCATACCTCTTAAATTTTGGTTATCAAGGAATCATGTCTACAATTGATGCATTGGTTGGAAAGGATGATATCATAGTTTACGATGTTGATTCGCATGCTTGTATCATTGATGGCGTTCGTTTGCATATGGGAAAACGCTTTACCTACAAGCACAACGACATCGAAAGTTTAGAAAAAAACTTGGAGCGTGCCACCAAAATGGCTCAACAAACTGGCGGTGGAATTTTAGTGATTTCCGAAGGAGTTTTTGGAATGCGAGGCGAACAAGGAAAGCTAAAAGAGATTGCAGCATTAAAAGATAAATTCAATTTCAGATTTTTAGTGGACGATGCACACGGTTTTGGAACACTTGGAAAAACTGGTTCAGGTGCAGGTGAAGAACAAGGGGTTCAAGACGCTATTGATGTATATTTTGCAACTTTTGCCAAATCTATGGCAAGTACAGGTGCATTTATTGCAGCGGATAAAGAAATTATAGACTACTTAAAATATAATTTACGATCACAAATGTTTGCAAAATCCTTGCAAATGCAATTGGTTAAGGGTGCTCTAAAACGTTTGGATATGATTCGAACCATGCCAGAACTTAAGGAAAATCTCTGGAAAATTGTAACAGCACTTCAATCGGGATTGCGCGAGAGAGGATTCGATTTAGGAACGACGCAAAGTTGTGTGACCCCTGTGTACTTGAAAGGAAGTATTCCTGAAGCGATGGCCTTAGTCAAAGACCTTCGAGAGAATTATGGAATTTTCTGTTCTATTGTGGTCTATCCAGTCATTCCTAAAGGACTCATATTGTTGAGGTTAATCCCAACCTCTATGCATACTATAGAAGATGTTGATGAAACCTTAAAAGCTTTTTCTGTAATTAGAGAACGCTTAGAAAAAGGTGTTTACAAGCGTCTTTCTGCATCTGTTGCAGCTGCAATGGGCGAGTAGTGTTTTTACAACTCTTTTCTAAAGGTACTTCGTTTTTTAATCAGTATTGGATTAAAGTTTCGCCATAGCTTTTGTATGGCTAAGTTATTAACTAACTCGGGTGTTCTACGGCATTCTATAATGCCATTCTTTTTAAAGGTTTTGTAAAATGAACTAAAAATAATGGAATGTACCCCCTTCTTTTGATATTTAGGATCGACGCCAATTAAATAGAAATTTAATTTCTTAGATTTTTTGGCCTTGAGAATTTGAAAAATCCCAAAAGGAAATAACTTACCTTTTATTTTTTGTAATGCTTCTGCAAAAGAAGGCATTACCACTCCGAAAGCCACTAAATTATCGGTTTCATCCACTACAAACTTAATGTATTCGGGGTTTATGAAGTTTAAAAATTTCTTCTTTAAAAATGCTTTTTGAATGTCTGTAATGGCAACAAATGACGATAAGGATGCATAACTTTCGTTAAATAAATCAAACATTTTATCGGCATATGGCATCAACTCTTTTGTACTAGTAAAGTCTAAAGCTCTTAAATTATAGCGTTCTTTAATAATTTTTTCCAGTCTTTCAGAGTCTTCAATTATAATGTCACTAAACTGATGTTTGTGTTCTAAATATTCTTTTTCAACTTTTAAGTTTAACTGATTTAAGTGCGCTACGTAATAGGGGTGATTATACCATGTAATCATAGTGCCTATATGGTCATATCCATAGGTAAGAACACCTACTTTGTCTAAGTTAGAAAACCCAATCGGCCCTTCCATATATTTTAAATTATTTGCTTTTCCAATAGACTCTACTTTGGCTAATAAGGCCTTTGTAACTTCAATGTCATCAATCATATCCATCCAACCAAAACGTATTTTTTGGCTGCTTTTGTTTTTGATTTCTAGCCAATTTATAATAGCGGCAACACGTCCAACAATCTTCCCGTTTTTATAAGCTAGAAACAAGTGAGCGTCTGCATTTTGAAGTACAGGGTTGGTGTTTTTATCAAAAACTTTAATTTCTTCGCTAATGATAGGTGGAACCCAATATTTAGAGTCTTTGTATATTGAAAAAGGAAACGTGACAAATTGTTTTATCTCCTTTTTAGAAACCGCTTTTTTAATGGTTATCATACTGTTTAGTCCTCATCAAAATTAGTATTCTTCTTTTTCTTTTTTCTTTTGTTTGTTTTTTTGGAGCGTGACATTCGTTCTCTTTGCTCTTTTGCAGACGTCCCATTATCCAGTTTGATTTTATCTTTATGGCGATCTAATCGGTAGGAGGCCCCAAAATTTAGGCTTAAAACCGATGGGGTATTTTTAGTATTAAAGGTAAGTGCAGTATCTAGCTGTAAATCTTTGTTAAGTAAATAACCTCCTCCAAATCGAAATAAATTATCTGCATAGAATTCACTTTTAATACCTTGGGTTTCTGCAAATACCACCCATTTTGGGTTGAATGAATGTGTAATTGTAAGAATGTATTGGAAATCTGTTTGGTCACTTCCAATACGATCCATCATGAAATTAGTAATAAAGACCCATCCACCATAAAAATTGTTCTGTGTAATAATGACCCCTCTGTAGCTGAGTCCTTCAACAGTAGCTGCTGTGTAAGGATTGTCTTTAGTGTCATAATTTACACCTGCTGCGACAGATACAGCAGGAATTAAACTGCTCCATTTAAACCCTCTGTTAGCGTGGTAGCTATATAAATTAGGTTTAGTTTCTTTGTTTTTGTGTGGATCATAGATCAAATACTTTGCGCCAATGTTGAGGTTTTTAAAATTTGCACGACTATTTTCAACATCCACAACGGATGAATACGTTTGTGTGTCTTTTTGAAAGGTTCCTTGAATATTAAATTCTAAAGCTTCTTTCCAAAAACCATAATGTGCTGCAAAATCGACCCCATACCCGTCGACTTTATATTTTGGAAACAGCGCTCGATTTTCCTTTATCATATACGGGCCAACCTCAAATTGTAACACTTTAGTACCCACAGAAAATGCGCTTTGAGAAGCGCCTGGTCGATTGGAGTTGATGACATCGGTATATTGTGCATGCGCTAAACTACACAAACAAAGGAGTATTAAAAAAGTAATAAGTTTAGATAGAGGTTTCATAAAATAGACTTTTATCAAACCTACATATTTTTTTTATATTTTTAATTGATTGATCTGTTTTTTCTTGCGTATACAATCATTTTATATAATAATTTATGTAATAAAAATAAGAATTGTATTTTTGAGAAAATTATCTATCGATGTTACAAACTGCCTCTATACTTGGATTGCTAAAAACACTGCTTATTTTTGTTTTGGTCTATTCAATTTTTAAGTATTTGATGCGTCTATTCGCGCCTTTTATAATTAAGTCTATTGCCAAAAAAGCAGAAGCCCATTTTAGAAATCAATCCGCTCCAAAACCACCCACCCAAAAGGAAGGGGAAATTAGTATTGATAAAATGCCCAATTCTAAAACTTCAAACAATGATGTTGGAGAATATGTCGATTATGAAGAAGTTGAATAAATAACAGAGAATATGAACCCGAGCTTAAAACAATTTGGCACCCATTTTTTAGTGATTTTAGGGTTTATCCTTGTGGCGGTTTTATATTTCAATCCTGTTCTTAAAGGAAAAATGATCTACCAAAGTGATATTGTCCAATATACAGGGATGGCCAAACAGCAAATCGATTTTCGAGACGCTTATGATGCCGAATCCTATTGGACCAACAGTGCTTTTGGAGGCATGCCCACCTACCAACTCGGCGCTAAATACCCTCATAATTACATTAAAAAATTAGACTTAACACTTCGTTTTTTACCCCGTCCAGCAGATTATCTCTTTTTATATTTACTAGGATTTTACATCTTACTATTGGTTCTGAAAGTTGATTATAAAGTTGCTATTTTAGGAGCCCTCGCCTTTGGGTTTTCTACCTATTTGATTATTATTCTAGGGGTCGGTCATAACTCCAAGGCCCATGCCATTGCCTATATGCCGTTGGTGTTATCAGGTATTATTTTGACCTATCAAAAACGCTACTTTTTAGGGTTTGTACTAACCGCCGTGGCTTCTGGATTGGAACTGGTAACCAATCACTTTCAAATGACGTACTACTTAGGGTTTTTAATTTTGATCTTAGCGATATCGTATTTGATTCAAGCTATTAAAGCAAAAGAACTTCCAGCATTTTTTAAAGCATCTGCTGTTCTATTATTTGCTGCTGTTTTAGCCTTTGGAATGAATGCGACTAATTTAATGGCTACGAGTGAATATGCTAAAGAAAGTACACGTGGTAAAAGTGAGTTGACCATCCTCCCTGATGGGAGTGTCAAAATCCCAACTACAGGACTAGATAGAGACTATATCACCCAATTCAGTTATGGGAAATTAGAATCATTTAATCTTTTAATTCCTCGATTTATGGGTGGTGGTCATAGTGAAGATATTGGAAAAGAATCCGAAACTTATAAAGCTGTTAGAGCCCTTGGAGCCTCGCCCTTAGAAGCGCTTCAAATTTCTAAAAAAGCCCCGATGTATTGGGGAGACCAACCTATAGTGGAAGCACCTGCCTATGTAGGAGCTGTTGTGATTTTTCTCTTTGTGTTGTCTTTGTTTCTGTACTACGGTCGTTTCAAATGGTGGCTGATTGCTGGGGTATTGATGTCATTACTTTTGTCTTACGGAAAAAATTTAGGATTCCTTACTGACTTCTTTATTGATCATGTGCCACTGTATAATAAGTTTAGAGCAGTCAGTTCTATTCAAGTCATTTTAGAACTTTGTATTCCACTTTTAGCAACTCTAGGACTGGGACGTTTATTTCATAAAGACCTAAGCTTAGAAACGAAATTAGATGCCCTAAAAAAATCCTTAGGAATTGTTGCCGGATTGACAATTTTATTTTTGATTTTTAAGAACAGTTTGTTTGACTTTGTTGGGATGAGTGATAGGCAATTTAATGAATCTCTTGTTGAAGCTTTACGCAGGGATCGAAGTGCTATTTTTACAGAAGATGCACTAAGAACCTTATTATTTGTCTGCGCTGTTGGAAGTGTGATTTTTGCCTATCTCAAACAAAAAATGACTCAAAATACGACAATTGTTATTTTGGGGATTATTCTTGTCTTTGATTTGGTAGGAGTGGACCGACGCTATGTAAATAACGATAATTTTGTTCCGACCATACAAGTGGATCGTCCTTACCAAGCAAGTGCCATCGATAAAGAAATATTAAAAGACACTTCACACTTTAGAGTCTTTGATATGTCTGACAATTCTACAAAAGCTTCGTATTTTCATAATTCAATAGGAGGGTATCATGCCGCCAAGTTGCAACGATTTAATGACTTACAAGAATTTTATATTGATAAAAATAATTTTGAAGTTCTTAATATGCTCAATACAAAGTATATCATTTATCAAAACAAACAAGGAGAAGTGCTATATTTTGAAAACGAAGAAGTCAACGGAAATGCGTGGTTTATAGATGCCGTTGAAACAGTTGAAACTCCAGATGACGAAATTTTAGCGCTCGGTAAAATAAATACAAAAACAACTGCGATTGCCAACGCTTCAGAGTTGAAGTCCAAACGTTTTGCAAAAGATTCTACTGCTTCTATTGTATTGGTAGAAAACAAACTCAATTATTTGGCGTATGAAACCAAAAACAATGAAGATGGTTTTGCAGTATTTTCGGAGGTCTATTATAAAAACGGTTGGGAGGTTACTATAGATGGTGACGAAGTAGATCATTATAATGTGGATTATGTACTACGTGGCTTGGAAATCCCGAAAGGAGAACATACTGTAGTGTTTACATTTAACCCTGCGGTTGTAAACACAGGTTCCAATATCGCCTTGGGGAGTACTATTTTGTTGGTGTTGCTAATTCTAGGTCAAGGCCTTCTTATTTATAGAAAACCATCGTGAAAAAGGTACTCATCATAACGTACTATTGGCCACCAGCTGGTGGGCCTGGCGTTCAACGTTGGTTGAAATTTGTGAAGTATCTTCCTGATTTTGGAATTGAACCCATTGTCTATTGTCCAGACAACCCCAATTATCCCATATTAGACCCTTCGTTAGTATCAGATGTAAGTTCGGATTTAACTGTCTTAAAAACACCAATTAACGAACCGTATAAATGGGCACAATTAGTTTCAAAATCTAAAACAGCGAGCCTATCTAAAGGACTTATTGCCAATCAAAAAAAACAATCAATTTTAGAAAAACTGCTGCTTTTTATTAGAGGAAATTTTTTCATTCCAGATGCACGTGTCTCTTGGGTGCGTCCTTCGTTGTCATTTTTATCGGACTATATTACGGAGCATCAAATAGATACCATTATTACCACAGGGCCACCTCATAGTTTGCATCTGATTGGATTGCAATTAAAACAAAAACATAAGATCAAATGGTTGGCTGATTTTAGAGATCCTTGGACACAAATAGGGTATCACAAAAAATTAAATCTTAGCTCTTCTGCTCACAAAAAACATAAAAATTTAGAAACCTCAGTACTTCAAACTGCTGATGAAATAGTCGTGACCAGTCAAAAAACGAAATCACTGTTTTTAGATTTAACAACCAAACCAATATTAGTTCTCACAAACGGCTATGATTTTGAAATCACTAGAGATAACACATTAGATTCAAAGTTTACAGTTTCACATATTGGATCGTTACTTGAGGGTCGAAACCCATCAATTTTGTGGGAGGTGTTCTCGGATCTGTTAAAAAAATTCGAAGATTTTGCAGTAGCTTTTCAATTGAACTTAATTGGGTCCGTAAGCGAAGAAGTGATGAGTGCGATTTGTAGTTTTGGTTTGGAAAGCTACGTTTGTAATATTGGATATATTCCTCATAAGGATGTTTTAGAGTATCAAAAAAAATCGCAAGTACTGTTGCTTATCGAAGAAAACTCAAAAGAAACGGAATACATTATCCCAGGAAAATTATTTGAATATATGGCGTCTAAACGCCCCATAATCGCTATTGGACCTGCCGCCTCTGATATAGAGAAAATACTCAACCAAACCCGATCGGGGACTTATTTTAGATACGATGAAAAAGAGGTACTTCGTACACTTTTGTTAGAGCATTATGAGACCTATAAAACACAACAATTAAACGTCGATTCAAAAGGATTGGAAGCCTACAGTCGTAAGTCCTTGACCCAAGAATTGGCTCAAAAACTCCTTAAGTAAATAAAAAAACTCCGTAATGATATGGGATATTCAGCTACGGAGTTTTCAACTAACTAATGAACTATTTTCTTCTTTGCAGTGGCGTTCTTCTTGAGTTCACTCTAGTTGTTCTTTGCGCAACAGCTCTTGAATTTCTTGTGACCGCTTTATTGCGTTTCACTAGATTCGGTGTATTTGTTCGCACTCTTTGATTCGAGGTTGTAACTTGATTATTGGTTCGATTTGTTGCTCTTGTTGTTAGACGGTTTTCAGAACGTGTACTGTTGTTTGTACTCCTTCTAGCAAGTCGGTTGGTTCTATAGCGATCACTAAGATTCGATCGGGTGTTTGCGACTCTATTTTGACTTCCTCGATTTCTATAAACATTTGGACGACGATTGTTTCTATACGGTCTTTGGTATTGATATCTAATTGGTGTATAATGTCTTCTATAAGGTGTATTGAAAACCACACAATACTGAACATTTGGAACGCTGTAATACGAATACCATGCGCTAGGAGTGTAGTATCGGTGTTGACGATTGATATATCCTATACAACGTGAGTTGTTAGAGCGATCGTAATTAATATGCATATTACCTATCCATGCCACACGACCTCTGTAGTCATATCTTATATGTATTGATCCAGCTTGGCTGATACGTCCGTAATAATCATAAAAAATAGGGGTGTTTTCTATTTGAATGACCGCGCCATAATGATCATACTGAACATAAGCACTGTAATCATAGCCCGAATTGAAACTGATATTTATCCCATTGTGATTTGAAAATTGAAAAAAATTTGGTCGCTGTCTCAGCACATTAAAATCAAATTGACCATCCTTAAAAATTGCAAGTTCAATGCCTTGTTCATTAAATACGAAAGAATTATGAGTTCTCGAATGATTGGAAACTACCGATGCAAATGCAGATCCAAATAAAGTTAAGGTGACGAGTGTTAAAAATAATTTTCTCATGATACAGCGTTTTAAAAAGTTAAACTTAAAACTGTAGTACCAAACAGCATGCCAAGAATTGAATATGAAATCTATTTAATTGATAATCAGTATATAAATTAAATATCACCTCAATTAAATTTTACTTCTGAGAAATTCAGCCGTCGAAGATTTTTTTGATTTAGCAATTAATTCAGGGGTGCCTTCAGCCAAAACATAGCCTCCGTTTGCACCACCTTCTGGGCCTAAATCTATCACATGATCGGCACATTTAATAAGGTCTAAATTGTGTTCAACAACCAATACAGAATGGCCTTTATCAATCAAAGCATTAAAGGATTTGAGCAGTTTTTTAATGTCATGAAAATGAAGTCCAGTCGTAGGCTCATCAAAAATAAACAAACCTGTTTCTGCTTTTGAACCTTTTCCTAAAAAGGAAGCCAGTTTGATACGTTGTGCTTCGCCTCCAGAGAGGGTTGAAGAACTTTGTCCAAGCGTCACATAACCTAACCCTACATCTTGAAGTGGCTGTAGTTTTGTTTTGATTTTAGTCACATTGTGCATATCAAAAAATGCAATTGCATCATCAATCGTCATGTTTAAAATAGCATCAATTGTTTTGTCATGGAACTTAATCTCCAACACTTGTTTTTTAAAGCGTTTTCCATCACATTCATCACAGAGCAATTGGACATCAGCCATAAACTGCATTTCAATGGTCACAGTTCCTTCCCCTTTACAGTTATCGCAACGGCCTCCATCGACATTGAATGAGAAATGTTTTGGTTGGTAATTTCTTAAAACACTTAATTTTTGTTTCGCAAATAAGGCCCGAATATCATCATAGGCTTTGATATATGTTACAGGGTTGGAACGTGAAGAACGTCCAATCGGATTTTGATCGACAAATTCGATAAACTTAACAGTACTAAAATTGCCTTCAATACTCGTGAATTCCCCCGCCTTTTCGCCATAACCTCCAATAGATTTTAGCAAGGCTGGATAGACAATTTGTTTGACGAGTGTACTTTTACCACTTCCAGAAACACCTGTCACAACGGTGAGCATGTTTAAGGGAATGATCACATCTATATTTTTTAAATTATGTTCTCTGGCGCCTTTGACGGTCACACTGTATTTAGACGTTCGTCGTTTTTTGGGAACTTCGATTTCTAGGGTTCCATTGAGGTACTGCGCAGTTAAAGTATTACTTTTTAAAAGCGATTTGTAAGTCCCACTCGCCATCACTTCACCACCAAAAGTACCCGCTTCAGGTCCAATATCAATCACATGATCTGCGGCAGCCATGATCGCTTCGTCATGTTCTACCACAATTACTGTATTTCCTAAATCCCGTAAGGCTATCAGCACATTAATCAGACGTTCGCTATCTTTAGAATGGAGTCCAATACTTGGTTCGTCTAAAATATACATAGATCCAACAAGGCTACTTCCTAGAGAGGTCGCTAAATTAATACGTTGGCTTTCACCTCCAGACAAGGAGTTTGATTTTCTATTTAAGGTCAAATAGTCCAATCCAACATTGGATAAAAATTCCAAGCGGTTGTTGATTTCTTTGAGCAGTCGCTTGGCAATTTCTTGTTCTTTAGCATCTAGCTGTAAGGATTTAAAAAACGTCCTTAAATCTTTGAGTGATAATTCAACCAAATCGGTAATGGAGGCACCTCCAACTTTCACATAATTAGCTTCAGGTCTCAGGCGTTTTCCATGACAGTTTCCACATTTTGTTTTTCCACGGTAGCGGGATAATATCACACGGTTTTGAACCTTGTAGGCTTTGGATTCCAACTCTACAAAAAAGTCGTTTAAACCTGTAAAATGAGAATTACCTTCCCACAACAACTTTTGGTGTTTGGCTTCTAGCTCAAAGAAAGGCTTGTGAATTGGAAAGTCAAATTTATGACTGTTATTTACCAGTTGATCTCTGTAGTATTTCATGCTTTCTCCACGCCACGGAAATACTGCATTTTCATAGATTGAAAGGGAGGTATTAGGAATCACGAGGCTATCATCAATTCCGATGACATCGCCATAGCCCTCACATTTTGGACAGGCGCCATAGGGGTTGTTAAAGCTAAATAAATGGGTATTGGGTTCCAAGAATTTTTGACCGTCAAGCTCAAACGAATTACTAAATTCACGGGATTCTGAAGTCTCGATTTTTTCAATCAGACAACGTCCTTTTCCTTCAAAAAATGCCATTTCAATCGCATCAGCCAAACGGTTGTAAAAATCTTTTTCGTCTTTCACAATGATCCGATCGACAACCAAACTAATTGTTTTTGGCAATTTTCCAAAATCCTCAATTTGTTCAATACGCTCGACAGTATCGCCCACTTTGATTCTCGCAAATCCTTGGTGTTGGAGTGCTTGGAGTTTATTTTCTAGAGTTCGTCCGGCCTCTAAATGAATGGGGGCAAGGAGCAACAGTTTGTCGCCAAGCTCAAGGGTTTTAATATAATTGATGACATCGCTAGTCGTATCTTTTTTGACCACATTATTGGAAGTAGGAGAATAGGTTTTTCCAATACGTGCAAATACCAATTTTAAATAATCATATATTTCAGTGGTGGTTCCAACAGTTGAACGTGGATTGGTAGAGTTTACCTTTTGTTCAATCGCAATAGCTGGCGCAATGCCTTTGATATAATCGACGTTTGGTTTGTTGAGACGCCCCAAAAACTGCCGTGCATAACTCGATAAACTTTCTACATAGCGTCGTTGGCCTTCAGCATACAAAGTATCAAACGCCAAACTTGACTTTCCCGACCCAGAAAGTCCAGTGATCACTACCAATTTGTGGCGAGGTATTGCAACGTCTATATTCTTTAGATTGTGCAATTTTGCACCCTTAATCAGAATGTGTTGTTTTGGACTTAATTTTGAAAGGTCTTGTGGCATTTATTGAGTTAATTTTTGGTTGCAAAGATACCATTAATATGAAAAATATTATAGCCGTCTTCGTCCTACTTATGATTATAAACTAAAATAAATTTGTTTAATTAAATAGAATGTTCTTATATTTGATTAAATAACTCTTAACAAACGCTTATAGAATAACATTACTTTTCAATTTTAATTAACCCCAGTACACCCTTGGTGTGCTATTAAAAGTAATGTTATGAATTCTAAATCTATTAGCGATGCTACTCTCGTAAGTCAATATATTCAAGGTGATGAATCCTCTTTATCGGTGCTCATCAAACGTCACCAACAACGCTTGTACAGTTTTATCTATTCCAAGGTTTATGACCGCGATGTGACTGAAGATGTTTTTCAGGATACCTTTATTAAAGTCATTCGGACCCTCAAACGAGGCAATTATAATGAAGAAGGTAAATTTTTACCCTGGGTAATGCGTATTGCTCACAACCTTGTCATCGATCATTTTAGAAAAAATAGCCGCATGCCGAAGTTCAACAACAGTGGCGATTTTGACATCTTTTCTGTGCTGAGTGATGGCGCTCTTAATGCCGAAGGTGAATTGGTACAATCTCAAATTGTTCAAGACATCAGGGACTTGGTAGAAGAGTTGCCAGAAGAACAAAAATCAGTTCTTAAGATGCGTATGTACAACGATATGAGTTTCAAGGAAATTTCCGAAAACACCGGGGTAAGTATCAATACTGCTTTGGGACGCATGCGTTATGCTTTGATCAATCTTCGTAAATTAATTGAAAAACACAATATTGTTTTGACAAATTAATTGCCCGGTAAAATAAAGTATCAATTCTGTCGTTGTAGTATTAACTAACTAACAATTACAGGCTCATGGCAAAACTTTACACTGAAAAATCTTTTAATTCTCACACATTTAAACCCAAGACAGAAACCATAAATTTCCTTTTGAATTATTCAAAAGCTTTGAAAGTCTCTGTTTATAAAGGACTGAAATTTGAATCTGTAATGAATTAGAATGTGATCTTTTAAATCCCCGCTACCGCTAGAATCTTTCGTGTGGTTTATAAATTTATTTGGAACGCGAATGGATTGACTTCGTCGAATCTTCGCTTTCGCGCACCAGCGGGGCTTGTGTTACGGTTACCGGTGTTGTGTGTAGTTTTTTATTTCAGTCGTTTCTTTATATCCATCCCTGGTGCAAAATTCTAACGATTTCGACTATTTCATTTTCGACTTTTCTGTAAAAAATCAGATGCGATTTGATTTTCGTTACTCGATAATTTTGTCGCGTTTCCTCTGCGGATTTTCCAATCAGATAGTTGTCTGCAATAAATTCAATTTCTGCTATTATTAAGTCGAAATATCTATCTGCTTGTTCTTTAGACCATTTGTTAAACGTATAAAGCCAAATTTTGTCTAAATCCTCAATCGCTTGTTGACTTATGCGATATTTGTTTTTACTCATAAGTGTTTATGATGTAACTCTTTCTGGTGTTGTTTTGGGTCAAAGTTTTCAATAAATCCACTATTTTCTCCAACTTCGAGAGCTTTTATAAGTTCTCTTTCTTTTTTTTCTTCACGTTCTAACAACCGTAGTGCCGAACGAATTACTTCGCTAACCGAACCATATCTACCAGAATTAACTTCTTTTCTGATAAAATCCTCAAAATGATTTCCGAGTGATATTGATGTATTTTTCCCCATTTTGATTAAAATCTATTCAAATATACCAAATCTTGGTAACGTAGCCAAATTGCACTTCAACTACTGTATATAGGTACTTGTACCGATATTTCAATATGTTTGACTGGGAATAAAAGTTATTTAAAAACATATTAATCAATAGATTAAGTTCTTTAAATGGTGTTTCACCCTTTCTAAAGTGTGTTTTAAACAGTGGAAACTTTAAGATTTATTCCACAAAAAAAGAGGTCTGAGTTTATTTATAATAGGCATCAATCACTGATTTCCGACCAATGGTTTTGGTAATGATATCAGTGTCTAAATTCCAGCCACGGGCAGGGGAGTACTCTCGTCCATACCAAATGATTTGCAAGTGCAAATCGTTCCACAATTCTTTTGGAAACAGTCGTTTGGCATCTTTTTCTGTTTGTACTACATTCTTGCCATTGGTCAGGTTCCAACGGTACATGAGGCGCTGGATGTGTGTATCCACTGGAAAAGCAGGTACGCCAAAGGCCTGTGCCATGACCACACTCGCCGTTTTATGCCCTACGGCAGGCAAGGCTTCCAAAGCAGTAAAACTCTGCGGAACCTCTCCGTTATGCGACTCTATGATGATTTTTGACAAGCCATATATCCCCTTACTTTTCATGGGAGATAAGCCACATGGCCGTATGATGGCTTTGATTTCTTCCACCGTTAGTTTCACCATGTCATAGGGGTTGTCAGCCTTTGCAAATAGGAGAGGGGTAATTTGATTCACACGCACATCCGTGCATTGTGCCGATAACAGTACGGCGATCAAAAGGGTATAGGAATCTTTATGATCAAGGGGAATGGGGATTTCAGGATAAAAATCTTTTAAGGTTTTTATAACAAAATTTACCTTCTCCGTTTTAGTCATTCGTGTATCTTTGTTGTGTTAACCAAAGATACTAATTATGACAACATTACAAATAGGCGATACGGCACCAAATTTTAAATCTTTAGATGAGGCTGGAAACTCAGTTTCTTTAACAGATTACAAAGGAAAAAAACTCGTCTTGTTTTTCTATCCCAAAGCCAGTACTCCTGGATGTACCGTTGAAGCCTGTAATTTAAGTGATAATTACAGCCGATTTACAGCACAAGGGTACGATGTTTTGGGGGTGAGTGCAGATTCTGCCAAACGCCAGTCTAACTTTAAAGAAAAATACGGATTTCCTTATCCTTTGTTGGCAGATGAAGACAAAGCAGTCATCAACGCCTTTGGTGTTTGGGGACCTAAAAAGTTTATGGGGAAAGAATATGATGGGATTCACCGAACTACTTTTGTGATTGATGAGGCAGGTGTAATTGAAGACATCATCCTCAAAGTCAAAACCAAAGAGCATACAGATCAAATTTTAAAATAAAAACTAAAAAAGCGACCAATTGGTCGCTTTTTTTATGCATTTATGGAAGTTCTTAAGCTTCGTACCCAAATAACTTCTGTGCTTTGATAATATCAGAAACTCCTTCAGGGAGCATTTCTTCCCAACCTTCTTCTGCATTTGAAATCATTTTTAAAACTTTTCTGGAGAAAATATTCAGAATTTCAGCATCGTAATTTTTAATATCCACCAGTTTGCCGTTGTATTTAAAGTATTTATAGAGTTCTTTCATGCGTGGATGTACCTTTAAGTCTTCACTCGTTGTCATGGTTTTTTGCTCTGTTAACATAGGATACAAATAGATTTTGAGGTCTTTGTTAAAGAGTTTTCCAAAGGCTTCCAAAATCCCACCACTTAAATGGCGGTAATATTTCTCATCAAAGATATCAATCAAATTATTGATTCCCATGGATAGACCCATACGGTTTTTAGTATAGAGATTAAAGTACTCAACAAGTTTATAATACTCTTGGAAGTTGGAAATCAAAACCGTTTGTCCGAGTGAGCATAACAAGCGCGCACGGTCCATAAAATCTTGTTCGTCAATTTCGCCACCAGAAGCTCTGAGGTTGGATAAGGTGATTTCAAAGATCACTTGGGTTTTTTCTTTTTCGACTTTATTCTCGTTCAAAAAGAGTTGATATGATTTTTCATACATATCCATATTAACTTTAGTAACGGGTCTAAAACTTCCTCTAAAAGCTAATATATTTTTTTTGTACAACACACGAGCGGGCAATACATTGTTCCCATCAGGTGCAAACATAACGGCATCTGTCATTCCGTTTTTTAGGAGTTGTAAACTCATCAAACGGTTGTCAACATCTTGAAAAGAAGGTCCAGAAAAATTAATAGTATCAATTTCTAACTGGTCTTTGTCAATGTGGTCGTATAGATAGCGTAATAATTTTTTTGGTTGATTGTATTTATAAAACGCACCATAAATTAGATTGGTTCCTAGTTTTCCAAGCGTTTCTTGTTGTAAGCGTGCATCGGTTTCTTTAAAACGAATGTGAAGTGTAATTTCATTGTATTCTTTTTGGTCGGAATCAATTTGATAGCGGATTCCAACCCATCCGTGTCCTTTGAATCGTTTTGCGAAATCAATTGTTGCAACAGTATTCGCATAACTAAAAAACATTTTATTTGGATATTCCTCTCTTGAAAGACGGTTCTCAATCAACTTAACTTCATGAGACAGCATTTTTTTCAACCGATCTTCAGTCACATAGCGATTTTCTTTTTCAGTTCCATAAATCGCATCACTAAAAGATTTGTCATAAGCAGACATGGCTTTTGCAATGGTTCCTGAAGCCCCTCCAGCTCTAAAAAAATGCCTTACAGTCTCTTGTCCAGCACCAATTTCTGCAAAAGTTCCGTAGATATTTTCATTTAAATTGATTCTTAAAGCTTTGTCTTTTAATGAAGGAATGCTTTCAATGACAGCATCCCCTTTAAGCGTTATTTCCATCTTTAAATTTAACGAGGTTACCACACAAAGGTATCATTTTAGATAATCTTAAAAAAAAAATAGCCTATTTTTGTTGAAATTAATCATCCATTGAAAATTACATTTTTAGGTACCGGAACTTCACAGGGGATTCCAATTATTGGAAGCACGCATCCTGTATGTTTAAGTGAAGATCCTAAGGATAAACGTCTCAGGGTATCGGCGCTTGTTCAGTGGGATGATTTTTCTGTGCTCATTGATTGTGGACCAGATTTTAGACAACAGCTTTTACGTACCGATTGTACCAAAATAGATGCCGTTCTTTTTACGCACGAACACAGTGATCATACCGCAGGTTTGGACGATTTACGCCCTTTTTTTTACAGACAAGGCGCTCTTGATGTGTATGCACATGAACGGGTTTTAAGATCGCTTTACAAACGGTTTGATTATATTTTTGCAACCGAAAATAAATACCCAGGGGTGTTAACTTTAAATGCTCATTCAATTTCTGATACACCTTTTTTTGTTGGCAGCAAAAAAGTTGAGCCAATCAATGTTCTTCACAATTCTCTTCCTATCTTTGGATTTAGAATTGATGCATTTGCCTATATTACAGATGCGAAAACAATATCAAGTTTTGAAGTTGAAAAACTTCAGAATTTAGATGTTTTAGTGATTAATGCCTTACGAATTGAGCCACATTTGTCTCATTTCAATCTTGAAGAAGCCTTGGGTTTCATCAAATTGGTCAACCCAAAAA